>ENA-ORMJ01000012-ORMJ01000012.1-human-gut-metagenome-genome-assembly--contig:-NODE-12-length-141683-cov-55.089502_pt1 | contig 141683 bp, 95 predicted proteins | sample MGYA00242100_ERZ508989 | MGnify/ENA primary metagenome ERZ508989 (study PRJEB26280, sample SAMEA2531403) | human gut metagenome | biome: human gut; feature: human-associated habitat; material: faeces...
ATGGCACTTAAGCCGACACCTCACGGCACGAGCTGACGACAACCATGCAGCACCTTCACAGAGGCCCCGAAGGGCGTCATTGTCTCCAAATCCTTCCTCTGCAATTCAAGCCCGGGTAAGGTTCCTCGCGTATCATCGAATTAAACCACATGTTCCTCCGCTTGTGCGGGCCCCCGTCAATTCCTTTGAGTTTCACCGTTGCCGGCGTACTCCCCAGGTGGGATGCTTAATGCTTTCGCTTGGCCGCTGAACCAGTTGGCCCAACAGCGGGCATCCATCGTTTACCGCGCGGACTACCAGGGTATCTAATCCTGTTCGATACCCGCGCTTTCGAGCTTCAGCGTCAGTTGCGCCCCAGTGAGCTGCCTTCGCAATCGGAGTTCTTCGTGATATCTAAGCATTTCACCGCTACACCACGAATTCCGCCCACTTTATGCGTACTCAAGGAAACCAGTTCGCGCTGCAGTTCAGATGTTGAGCATCTACATTTCACAACACGCTTAATCTCCGGCCTACGCTCCCTTTAAACCCAATAAATCCGGATAACGCCCGGACCTTCCGTATTACCGCGGCTGCTGGCACGGAATTAGCCGGTCCTTATTCATAGGGTACATGCAAAAAACCACACGTGGCTCACTTTATTCCCCTATAAAAGCAGTTTACAACCCATAGGGCCGTCATCCTGCACGCTACTTGGCTGGTTCAGGCTCTCGCCCATTGACCAATATTCCTCACTGCTGCCTCCCGTAGGAGTTTGGACCGTGTCTCAGTTCCAATGTGGGGGACCTTCCTCTCAGAACCCCTACTGATCGTCGCCTTGGTGGGCCGTTACCCCGCCAACAAGCTAATCAGACGCATCCCCATCCATCACCGATAAATCTTTAATTCATTTCAGATGCCTTCTATAAATGTCATTGGGCATTAGTCTTACTTTCGCAAGGTTATTCCCAAGTGATGGGCAGGTTGGATACGCGTTACTCACCCGTGCGCCGGTCGACGCCTATCGGAAGCAAGCTTCCAATATCGTTTCCCCTCGACTTGCATGTGTTAAGCCTGTAGCTAGCGTTCATCCTGAGCCAGGATCAAACTCTCCATTGTAAAATATCATTTTTACTTCGTCACTCATTGCTGTGTGACTCGGTGTTTGTTGTCTGTCTTAGGACGAATATCCTTAACTAAATTTATTGTAGTCTAAGAAAACCTGAATGTCAATTTCTTGACGGCTTGTTTCTTTTACCCAGTCTCAATCAACTGCCCTATAATATAATAAGGTGTAATCAAGACCGCTTCTTGTACTACTTGTCTGTTTATGTGAAATCTTTCAAAGAACTCTTTTCTTACTTGCTTGGGAGAAGTGTATTTCTCAAAAGCGAGTGCAAAAGTACAAACTATTTTCCAAACACGCAAGAGTTTCGACGAAAAAGTTTGGAAATTAACAGTTATTTAACAGTTGGAGTGAGGAATAAGAGACTTTCCTGCCCCACTCTCATTATATTATACACACGGGAGCGCGGGCAGCGCGTGTGCGGGCGCACAGGCGAAGGAAAACATGATGTTTTCAATAAACAAAGCCTTACATTCTGACTCTCCGAAACCAGCCGAAGACTTACAACGCATATTCATGCAGTATATTCATGCAGTAATTGCCGAAAAACGAGATCCCAACTGCAAAACCATATCGCCCCAACTGGAAAAATATTTTTTCCCAACTGGGAAATTATTTTTTCACAGTCAAGTACAATTTAACCGCGAATAAATATACAGAAGCTTTCCTGCCACTGTTTTCCGGATATTATTAAGAGTTCATAAAACATTCCTGCTTAAGCCAAATCCGCAAGACAAAGACTTGCCTCGCCTATCAAGGCCTATTCTGGTCATCTATTAAGACCGAACTCGGTCGTCTATTATGACCAACGCCAGCCATCTATTAAGACCAAAGCCTGGTCGTCTATTAAGACCAAGCCCAGCCATCTATTAAGGCCAAGCCCGGTCGTCTATTATGACCGAAGCCAGCCATCTATGAAGCCTGAATGATTCCGAAATGAACGAGTGCATTCTTGACGCCATCCTCGTCTACCGAAGAAGTCACATAATCAGCCATGGCCTTCACCTCCTCATTGGCATTTCCCATAGCTACCCCAATTCCAGCCTCACGAATAATAGAAATGTCATTGCCCCCATCACCAAAAGCCATCGTCTCGGAAATATCAAGTCCCAAGTATTCAGCCATAACCTGCAAGCCCTTTCCCTTATCAGCCTCGCCCGATGTTATATCCGTAAATGCCGGATGCCATCTGCCCGATGTACAGTTGCTCAATCTCAGTATCAAGTCAGCCTCCTGTTCTGCGCTGCAGAAAGGCGTAAGTTGCAAGACCTCCTCGTTCTTCAAGACATCAAGACGCGTGCCGAAATCCAGGTTGACAACACCAAGTCCCTCAACAAAAACTTTTCGGACAATATCAGTAGGATGATAAACCACAAGATGACGTTCTCCCACCACGATGACCGAATAATCATTACGATCAGCATCAGCCACAACCTCGTCCACATCAGCTCGTAAAATAGGATGCAGACAAACAGTATGATTGCCTACAAAACATCGAGCTCCATTAGTAGTTATATATCCATCTATGAGATGTTCTATTTGACCTAAGTTATTAATAAGCATAATAGGACGTCCCGTAGAGATGTAGACAGCCACCCCATTTCGTTTAGCATCCTCCAGCGCATCTACCGTACTCTGCGGAATCTTATGAGTACGAAAACTGACGAGTGTGCCATCAATATCAAAAAACAAAGCCTTAATCTTCTTATCCATCATATTTTTAATTTTTGCCTACAAAGATAATCATTTCAAAAGTTTTGAATGAAAAAAAGCTATTTATTTTTGTTAATAACGAAAAAAGCATTATCTTTGCGACATGAGAAAAACCTTTCTTATAACTCTGACAATCTTCGCCTTGACATTGATATCATGCGAGAAATTTGCGCTCGAAGAATCCGTTGACACAGGAGAAACTTCAGAGAGCAACGGCAACGTGACCCTACAAATAACCGAAGCAGAGATATCTCATTTCAAGAGAATTACATACAGCATCTTCCGCAATGGAGGAAAGGTGAAGAACATCAACCAGCAGAGTCCATCCTCCACCTTTGGAGCAGCCACCTTTGCCCTCACAGAAGGCGATTATCAAGCAGTCGTGATAGGGCACAATGGAGAAGGGAACGCCACCATCTCGTCGCCCGAGAAAATCACATTCTACAAGAACAAAACCACCGATACATTCTGTTACTACGAATCATTCCATGTCACCGAAGACAATCTCAGGAAAGAGATCACTCCCCATCGGGTCACAGGAATGTTTGTGCTCCACATTAAAGACGCTATTCCATCAACAGCAAAGACCATGAAATTCTATTACACAGGAGGCAGCAGCACCCTCAATGCAACTACAGGATACGGATGCGTAAAAAGCAGACAGACAGAAGAACGCGAGATGAACCCACAACAGAAAGACTACCGCATCTACACCCTGCCCCACAGCGACGCCAAGAAGCTGCACATCATCATCACCGTCTATGATCAGCAGGGTAATACAATCACAAAGAAAGACCTGAAAGACGTGGAAATCAAGCAGAACAACCAGACCATCTGCTCACTGAACCTCTTTGATGGCGAGGAAGACGGAAGCACAGCCGACTTCTACTTCGACCCCACTTGGGAAGGATATATAGAAGCAGAGTTCTAAGTCATAAGTCCTTCCACATCAGAACTGTAATGTTCCTTTTTTCCACAAAGCAAGACAATTTTAGTTTCTTAAATAAATGATAATATCATTTGTTTTGCATTTTAAAAATAATTCCATATTTTTGCATGCGATTAAAGGAATTTTAGATAAAGGAATGAAAAAGATTGTAACTATTTTCGCACTTTTAGGAACATTGCTGTCTGCCGAAGCCCAAAACACATTGAGCCTCGACAGTTGCCGTGCCATGGCACTCCGCAACAACAAGCAGATCAATGTCTCCAGACTTAAGAAAGATGTGGCTTACAACCTGCGCAAATCAGCCAGAACCCAGTACCTTCCCAAAGTTGACGCTATGGGAGGATACGAATGGTTTAGCCGCGAGATATCATTGCTCAACAAGGGGCAGAAATCCACATTGAGCAACATCGGCACCAACCTGTCGTCTGGCTTATCAGGCGGCATGAACGAACTGCTCGGTCAGATGGTAAGCCAAGGTCAGATATCGCCAGACGCAGCACAGCAGTTAGGCCAAGTACTTGGCGAAAAGATGGCTCCCGTAGCCAACAAGCTGAACGCCACAGGCCAAGGCATCGTCGATGCTTTCCGCACAGATACACGCAACATATTTGCCGGAAGCGTAATGCTCCGACAGCCCATCTATATGGGCGGTGCCATCATAGCAGCCAACAAACTGGCAGACATCGGCGAGAACATGGCAGCCAACGATCTGGACCTTCAGACCCAGACCACCCTCTTCAGCATCGACCAAGCCTACTGGATGGTCGTATCACTCAAGCAGAAAGAGAAGCTCGCCATCAGCTACCGCGACCTGGTAAAGAAACTCAACGAAGATGTTCACAAGATGATAAAACAAGGAGTAGCCACCCGAGCCGACGGACTGAAGGTAGACGTAAAGGTGAACGAAGCCGAGATGCAGATTACCCAAGTAGAAGACGGACTGGCGCTCTCGAAGATGCTCCTCTGCCAGCTCTGCGGTATTCCGATGAATCAGGAAATAACCCTTGCCGATGAGGACAAAGACGCACTCAACCTCAGCATCGCCAGCACCCATGCCGAGCAACAGGCAGCACTCAACGACTCATCGCTGAGCAGTCGTCCAGAGCTTCGACTCTTGCAGAACGTGACCGATGCTTCCAAGCAAGCCACCAACTTAGTGAAAGCAGCCTTCCTGCCCCATGTGGCACTTACTGGCGGCTACATGATTTCCAATCCTAACGTATGGAACGGTTTCCAGAAGAACTTCACTGGCGTATGGAACGTAGGAGTGCTCGTACAGATACCTGTATGGAACTGGGGCGAGGGAGCCTATAAGGTAAGGGCAGCCAAAGCCACAGCCCACATAGCCCAAATGAATTTCGACGACACCCGCGAGAAGATTCAGTTACAGGTAACACAAAGTCAGTTCAAGGTAAAGGAAGCAGAGAAAAAACTCAATATGGCCCGCAAGAACATCAACAGTGCAGAGGAGAACCTGCGTTGTGCCAACTTAGGATTCAAGGAAGGTGTGATGGATGTGACGGATGTCATGGCAGCCCAGACAGCCTGGCAGCAAGCACAGAGCCAGAAGATAGACGCCGAGATCGATGTGAAACTCACCCAGGTGGGACTCAACAAGGCACTCGGTATCCTGAGATAAACCTTTTAGAGAGAACAGACATTACACATACATTTCAGTTATTACACATTATTATATATATACCCATGTCAAAGAAATCACAACATAACAACATTCTGCTGGCCGTCATCGGTTTTACAGCAGTAGTCATTCTCGTAGGCATCATAGGTTTCTTTACCCTTGAGCGCGACGAAGACACCATACAGGGCGAAGTGGAAGTTTCAGAATACCGAGTATCCTGCAAGTTGCCAGGCCGAGTTGTAGAACTTCGCGTCAAGGAAGGCGACTATGTGCATGTAGGCGACACCCTTGCCATCCTGGAAGTACCAGAGATGAAATCGCAGGAACAAATGCTGAAAGCCACCAATCAGGCCACCGAAGCCCTTAAAGACCTGACCGATGCCGGCGCCCGAAAGGAGCAGATCCAGGGAGCCTATCAGCTGTATCAGCAAGCCATGGCAGCTGCCGAAATAGCCAAGAAGACCTATGGGCGTATGCAGAACCTCTATGACGAGGGAGTCATCAGCGGCCAGAAGCGCGACGAGGCCTTTGCTGCCTATAAGGCTACAGAAGCCCAGGTAGAAGCAGCCAAGAGCCAGTATGACATGGCACGCAACGGCGCCCGCGAACAAGAGAAGCGAGTGGCAGCCAGCAACACAGAAGCCTCAAAGAGCGCTGTCGATGTAGTGAAGAACCTGCTGAAGGAAACCGTACAGATAGCACAGGTGGAAGGCGAGGTAAGCAATGTCTATCCCAAGGTAGGAGAATTAGTAGGTCTCGGCTCTCCCATCATGAGCATCTCCATCATGAGCGACATGTGGGGAACCTTCAATGTACGTGAAGACCATTTGGCAGGCCTCAATAAGGGCGACGAGTTCACCGCCTTTGTTCCAGCCTTTGGCAAAGACATCAAGATGAAGGTTTATTACCTGAAGGACCAGGGGTCTTTTGCCACCTGGAAAGCTACCAAGGATAATGGCGACTACGACCGCAAGACCTTCGAGGTGAAGGCACGTCCCGTCTCCAAGTTGGAAGGGCTGCGCCCAGGTATGTCGCTCATCATCAAGAAATAAAAAGTGAAGAGTGAAGAGTGAAGAACGAAGAGTAAAGAATTCTATTGTTTTACAACATAAAATTTAGGCTGTTCGTTAAGTTCAAAGTTCAACTCTTAAAGTTCTATGCTTAAGAAATTATATCATATTGCCCTGCGCGAATGTGGCATCATGCGAAAGAATCCCATTTACCTCTTCTGCATGGTGATATTCCCTATTGTCGTCATTCTGTTTTTCACCAGTCTGATGACAGAAGGAGTACCTACCGACATGCCTGTAGGCGTAGTAGACCAGGACCAGACTGCCACATCACGCCAGCTCATCCACAAACTCGATGCCTTCCAGACCACCAAGGTTGTTTCTCACTACGAGAACATAGCCGAAGCCCGCAAGGCTATCCAGCGCAATGAGATTTACGCCTTCCTCCTGATTCCTAAGGGAACAGAGAGCGGGCTTATGACTTCCAACCAGCCCAAGATATCGTTCTATTACAGCAGCGTCTCGCTTGCAGCAGGTTCCTTGCTCTTCCGCGATTTAAAGACCATTTCTACTCTTGGAGGCGCAGCGGCAGGAATGGCAAAGCTTTCCGCACTGGGCAAGACGAATGACGAGATCACGACATTCCTGCAGCCCATAGCCATCGACTTGCACATGACGGGCAACCCTTACGCCAACTACAACTACTATCTGTCGAGCGTGATGGTGCCTGGAATCATCATGTTGTTCATCTTCTTGATTACACCTTATTCTATAGGTACCGAACTGAAGTTCAACAGAGCAAAAGACTGGATGCGAATGGCCAACAACAATCCTTATCTCGCCATCGCAGGCAAGATGCTTCCACAGACGCTCATCTTCCTGAGCATTTTCCTCCTGTTCGAGTTCTACATCTACTATGTATTGCAGTTTCCCCATCCTGGTGGCGTTCTTCCCATTGTGCTGTTGGGCTTGCTGAGTGTGTTGGCTTGCCAGTGTTTTGGCATCTTCTTCTTTGGTCTGACCCCTTCACTCCGCATGTCGATGAGTATGTGTTCGCTGTGGGGTGTAGTGAGTTTCTCCATCTGCGGCGCCACCTATCCGCTTTTCTCTATGGACTCACCCATACAGGCCATCGGACAACTTTTCCCTATGCGTCACTACTACATGATTTACCAAATGAACGTCTTCAATGGATTCCCTATGAGCGATGCCGCTCTGCACTGGTGCGCCATGGTGCTCTTCTGTGCCCTTCCCATCCTCACCATATGGAACATCAAGAAAGCCATGCTGGTTTACAAGTACTTGCCATAGGAAAGCGAAGAGTGAAGAACGAAGAACGAAGAGTGAAGAAACAACGTTCGGCGTCCGAAGGGAAAACCAATTCAACGGCTTTACTAATCATAAAGTTCAATGTTAAAAGTCCAATATTCTATGTTAAAAAGTAGTTTATTATATAAGATCATCAATGGCATCTGGGATATGTGCTTCATCTGGAAAACGGAAATGCGCAACGTGTTTCGCGATGAGGGCGTTCTCATCTTCTGTATCCTGGTGCCATTAGGCTATCCGCTGCTCTACTCATGGATTTACAACAACGAGGTAGTGCGCGAGGTGGACACAGCTATTGTCGACCTGAGCCACAGCCATACCTCGCGGGAGTTTATTCGCGAATATGATGCTACGCCCGATGCCAAGGCCACCTACTATTGCAACAGTCTGGACGAGGCGAAGCAACTGGTACAAAAACAAGCCGTTCACGGCATTCTCTATATCCCGTCCGATTTCGACACCCGTCTCAACCGTGGCGAACAGGCCCACGTAAGTGTTTATACCGACATGAGTCTGATGCTTACCTACAAGGCCATCTACCAATCAGCTCTTGCTGTGGCGAGCCACATCAATTCGGGCATTCAGATTACGCAGGCTGGCGGCTTTACGGATCGAGACGATGAGATAACCACCGAACCACTTGCTTTTGATGAAGTACCTATATTCAATACCACCATGGGATATGGCAATGCCATCTTGCCTGCGGTATTGGTTCTTATCCTGCAACAAACCATGCTGTTGGGCATCGGAATGGCAGCAGGAACATCCAGAGAACTGAACCGAAACCGCGAGTTAATCCCAGTAAGTAAGCATTACGGCGGCATCTACCGCATTGTATTCGGCAAGGCGTTGGTTTATTTTATGGTTTATGCCGTGATGGGAATGTATCTGGCATTGGTGGTGCCCAAGTTGTTTGGCTTCGTCAGCATGGTGACATGGACCACCATTCTCGGTTTCCTCTTGCCCTACATTTTGTCTTGCGTCTTCTTCGGTCTGATGCTTTCGTGCTTGGTAAGATACCGCGAGAATGTGATGCTCTTAGTAGTATTCACCTCAGTACCCTTGCTCTTTATGACCGGTGTTTCATGGCCCTTGAGCAATATGCCCTCCTTCTGGCAGGGCTTCTCCTGGGTATTCCCATCCACATTCGGCATCAGGGGATTTCTCAGAATCAGCAGCATGGGCGCCTCGCTTGCAGATATTCTCCCCGAGTTCCGTGCTCTTTGGATACAGACAGCTGTCTATTTCTTTGCCACCTGCTTGGTATTCCGCCAGCAGTTGCGCTCAGCCAGACTCAAGGCAAATCTTACTGCAGAAGTGGCAGAAGAAGATGAAGAAGAAACAGAACACAAATAAAAAAGTTAGGAATGTTTGTCTACATTCCTAACTTTTTTATTATAGATATATTTCTTCTTATTTTGTTCCTACTATCTTGGTAGGAGCCTGTTCCTTGTTTCGGCGGTTTACTACCGTCACCACACTCTGTGCCAAACTCAGGAAGGCCTGCCCTGTAATGGTATCCACCTTGGTGGCAGCAGGAGCTCCGTCGTCACCGCCCTCGCAGATACCCTGCACGATAGGAATCTGTGCGAGCAAAGGCACATTCATCTCCTTTGCAAGATTCTTGCAGCCTTCCTTGCCGAAGATGTAGTACTTGTTCTCGGGCAGTTCGGCAGGAGTGAAGTAAGCCATGTTCTCTACCAGTCCCAAGATAGGCACATTCACCTTGTCGTTCTGATACATGTCTATTCCCTTTCGTGCATCAGCCAAAGCCACTTGCTGCGGTGTGCTCACAATAATGGCTCCCGTGATGGCCAGTGTCTGAAGCAGTGTGAGGTGAATATCGCTGGTTCCTGGAGGAGTGTCGAGGATAAAATAATCCAAATCGGCCCAGTCGGCATCAGCTATCAACTGCTTCAATGCCGAGCAAGCCATACCGCCACGCCAAAGAGTAGCAGTGGTAGGACTTACGAAGAAACCGATACTGAGCAGTTTGACACCATATTTCTCGATAGGTTCGATGAGGTCGCGTCCCTCCTTGTGTACCGAGTAAGGACGTGCATCTTCCACTCCAAACATCTTAGGCATAGAAGGACCGAAGATATCGGTATCGAGCAGACCCACCTTATAGCCCAACTTCGCCAGGGCGATGGCGAGATTGGCAGAGACTGTGCTCTTACCCACACCGCCCTTGCCCGAGCTTACGGCGATGATGTTCTTTACCTGTGGCAGCATCTTTCCCACCTCAGGACGTGGAGCCGACTTGAACTCGGTGACGATCTCCACCTCTACGTCCTTCGATATATGATAATGTATGGCAGCCTCGGCAGCCTTTACCGTACTCTTCAAGAATGGATCGGTATCACGAGGAAACTCCAATATCACCTTCACCTTCATTCCGTCGATGGCAGGCTGATCTGCCACCATTCCGCTTTCCACCAAGTTCTTCTTGGTGCCAGGATACACCACTGTTGCCAGGGCGTCCATAATCAACTTAGGATATAATGTCATTTCTTTCTCTTTATTTTTGCTGCAAAATTACGCATTAAATCACGAATAAGCAAATAAAAACTAAATTATTGCAGTTAATGACCAGAGAATGACGGATATTTCCCGGTTTTGTGTAACTTTGCAAGAATGAAACGCAAAATACAAACCATAACAACCCTCATCATAGCCGCCATTACCTTGTGCGGCACACCCCTCAAGACTCAGGCAGCCGAGGCTGCCCGACAAGTATTCTGGACTGACGGCAATTCGCAGGTCAGTTATTCTGTCAATGCCAAGACTTCCGACGTGGTGAAGATAGCCCTGCAGCTCTTCGCCCACGACATGCAGACCATTACTGGCAGGGCGGCCAAGGAGAAAGCCAATGCACCCCTGCAGATATTCCAGATGGACCAGCTCAGCAACAAGGAGTTCGCCATACTCGAGAAGTACAATCTCCCCATCCATCACTTCATCACCAAGAAGGAATCCTTCTATATAGCCACCCGCAACGGCAAGCTCATTGTGGTGGGAAGCGATGCCCGCGGCACAGCCTACGGCATATTGGAACTCTCGCGCATGGCAGGCGTATCGCCATGGATCGACTGGAATGACTCCAAGCCCCGTAAACAGAGCACCATAGGCACACAGCAGGGATACGAGAGTCTGCAGATACCTGATACCGAGTATCGTGGACTTGCCCTCAACTCCTCACGATGGATGAGCAGCCGGAACTTCAGCAGCATCGCCCGCCTGATGTTGCGACTGCGTGCCAACACCCTGTGGCAGGAGAGTTCCCATCACGAAGTACTCTACGACAAGGCTGTCACAGACAGTTTCGACATCATCATAGGCTCTGGGCACAAGGTGCTGCAGGCACAGGGCAAGAAGCACAAAAAGCACAAACACACCATCAGCGACATCAAAATACTGTGGAGCAATCCCCAGCTGTGGCTGAGAAGCAGCGCCCCCGGCGTTATCGTGCAGGAAATGAGCACGAAACACGAAGCCTGCATCGCCAATGTGTACGACCCCAAGAGTGCAGCCTATCAGCTGCAGCTCGTCATGGACATGGCATGGAACCGCAAGAGTGTTTCCGCCTCCACCCTCACCAAGCATCTTCAGTCATGGCTCTCATCTCAACTGGGCAGCAACCTGGGCCGTCATCTCCTGCCCATCATGAAGGAGTACTACAGACTCACCTCCATCCGCCAGCCCGAATACATGATTATGCCATTCGGCAACATGGAGTTCCACTCCGGCGAATTTGGCAACGAACTGGAACGTTACCTCTATGCCTACGACCAGCTCAAGGCCAAGGTGACTGGCATAGAGCGCTCTGTGCCCAATGAGTTGAGCGATACCTATTTCCAGTTGGTGAAATACCCCGTCTCCTCGGCAGCCCTCATTGCCGAAAAGGAGTTGGAGGCACAGGAAGCACGCCATATAGCCCGCCCAGGACTGTTCGACAAGGACGATGAAGCCAAGGCGGCAGCAGCCCTCAGCCTTGACGCCTATCAGCAGCTCAAGGCTTTGGTGCAGCACTACTGCAGCATAGGGAAAGGGAAATGGCGCAACATCATCGACCCCAACGACGGAGCCTTACAGATGCCACAGTTGCCTGGCCGTCTGAGCAACGAGCAAATAAGTCAATACAAGCAGGAAGCCTTTGACCGCGAGACCGACTTGCGCCCTCTGCGCGCCATGAGCAACGACATCATCGCCAAGAATGCATACGAATGGAACAGCACATCGGGCAAACAGCCCGCCACGCTCCTTCCCCTGTCGGGCCATAGCAACCAGTGTGTCCTGTTGCCCAAGGAGTCGATGCTCCACTACACCTTCAGCATACTGAAGGGAGGCGACGCCCGCTTCACCCTTGCTTCTCTGCCCGACTATGCGGGCAACAAAGGCAACCAGCAGGTAAGCATCCGCATCGACCAGGGCGAACCTGTAGTCATATCGCTGCACGATGACTACAACTCTTCTTCATGGAAGAGCGACATCTGGCGCGGACAGACCTTGAAGAACATCTTTATCACTCTCGAGAAGGGCGACCATACCATTGACATCACCGCTCTCGACGACTCCGTAATCCTCGACCAATGGGTTCTCGACTTTGATGTCGACCGTGAGTATTATGCCATACCGACAGTCAACAAGATGTAAGTGCCGGCACATCTTCAACTTTTGTAACTTCCCCATTAGCGGAAGTTACAAAAGTTGAGTAAGAATTTTATCAGAAAGAGAAGAAGAGGAGTCGGGTTATTTGCCTGTTTCCTTGGGTGTGCGTTTGTCACGACGATAGCTGCGATAATCGTCGAGAGGAATCTCCTTGTCGGGCTCCACCAGCTCGCCCTGACGTGGCAACTCAAACTTCATGTACTTGATGTTGAGTCCGCGCTCTATCCACATACTCTCATAGTAAGTCTGGATGGAGAGAATCTTGCGTGTCACGTCGTCGATGCCCTCATGATGATAGAGGTCTTCGGTACGGAAAAGCACAGGCAGATGATTCTCTTGCACCATATAGGTGGTATAGGTGAAGAGGAAATTGGAATCAGTCTTGAGATGGATGATGCCGCCATCCACGAGGAAGTGGCGATAACGGTTCATGAAATAAGTGGAGGTAAGACGCTTGCGAGGATTCTTCATCTGTGGGTCACTGAAGGTAAGCCATATCTCCTGCACCTCGTCCTGGACGAAGAATCGGTCGATGATCTCAATGTTGGTACGCAGGAAAGCCACGTTCTTCTGTCCTTCCTCAATGGCTTTCTTGGCTCCAGTCCACATACGGGCGCCCTTGATGTCTACTCCGATGAAGTTCATCTCTGGATAGAGTTTGGCAAGTTCTACGGTATATTCGCCCTTACCACATCCCAACTCGAGAACGATGGGATTGTCGTTGTGGAAATACATCTCACGCCATTTGCCCTTCATCTCGAAAGGCACGTCGTCTACCACACTATAAGGGTACTGGAAGACATTCTCGAATGCCTCCATGTCTGCAAACTTTGCTAATTTTCCTTTGCTCATGTATCTGTCTTTGTTGTTTTTGCGTGCAAAGTTACAGATTTTTTATGAAAAAAGGGCACTCTTGCCAGACTTATCTGACATGAGTGCCCTTAACTTTTGAACTTTCGGAATGTTATTCGATAACAACTGTGGTCCAGCCATGCTTGTCCTCGATGGTGCCATACTGAATACCACGGAGGGTGTCGTACAGGTGCTTGGAGATAGGACCAGGTTTATCGCCAAAGTTATAGCGCTTGCCAGTATCGAGGTCGTCGATATAGCTGATAGGACTGATTACCGCAGCAGTTCCGCAGGCACCAGCCTCCTCGAATGTATCGAGCTCGTCCTCTGGAATCTGTCTGCGCTCCACCTTCATACCGAGGTCTTCAGCCAACTGCATCAAGCTCTTGTTGGTGATAGATGGGAGGATAGATGTACTCTTAGGTGTCACGTAGGTATTGTTCTTGATGCCAAAGAAGTTGGCAGCACCACACTCGTCCATGTACTTCTTCTCCTTGGCATCGAGATAGAACTCGCATGCATAGCCCTTCTCGTGAGCAATATTGTTGGCTCTGAGCGAAGCAGCATAGTTGCCACCCACCTTATATATACCTGTTCCGAGAGGAGCAGAGCGGTCGAAATCACGAATGATGACGTAAGGGTTGGTAGAGAAACCACCCTTGAAGTAAGGACCTACAGGAGTGACGAAAATGAGGAAGCAATACTCTGTGGCAGGATGAACACCCACCTGTGCGCTGGTACCGATGAGGAGCGGACGGATATAGAGTGTAGCACCACTCTCATAGGTAGGAATCCACTCCTGGTTGAGTCGAACCACCTTCTTTACCATTTCCTCAAACATCTCTGTAGGTACTTCAGGCATCATAATGCCACGGCATGTACTCTGCAAGCGAGCAGCATTCTCATCCATACGGAATACGCGCACCTTGCCGTCAGGACAGCGATAAGCCTTCAGGCCTTCGAATGCTTCCTGTCCATAGTGAAGGCAGGTAGCAGCCATGTGCAGTTTGAGATACTCATCAGAGCAAACTTCTATTTCGCCCCATTTTCCGTTGCGATAGTAGCAGCGAACATTGTAATCGGTCTGGCGATAGCCAAACGACAGATTAGACCAATCCAAGTCTTTCATAACATTTACTTTTTTAATGTTCTACTTATATTTAGCTGCAAAAGTACAAAATAATCCGTTAATCTGCAACTTTTTTGTCTAATATTTAGTAAAATAGTCAGCTTATTGAAGTTTCGCATGTCAAGGAGTTATCTTTTTGAGGAGTTAAGAAGTTAAGGAGTTATCTTTTTGAGGAGTTAAGAAGTTAAGGAGTTATCGCTCCCTTCGGTCGCTGAGGAGTTAAGACAACAGCTTTTGTGGACTTGAAATTAAACATTGCCCTTCAAAGCATTTGTCTTAACTCCTTTAACTCCTTAACTCCTTTAACTTCCCCCTATTCTTCACTCAGCAACTTTTTGATTTCCTCGTCCGTCTTAGTGAGTTTATCCTTGCAGAGTTTCACCAAAACCTTGGCACGCTTCAGTTGTTCGGACAGTTGGTCGATGTCCAACTCATCGCGCTCCATCTTGTCCACGATCTCCTCCAGTTCGCTGACCGCTTTTTCGTATTTCATTTCTTCTTTTGACATATTTATATAGTGTTTAATTTGATTCAAATATTGCCAGCTTTATCCATACGCCCTGAAGGGGCATCGCCCTGGGTATAAAGCAATTAGCAGGGCAAAGGACGCAAGCAGCACGCCCTGAAGGGGCAGAAGCTCTTAGCCCAGGGCAACGCCCTGGGTTGTTTGGGGCGGTAACCTGTCGCCCTGTAAGGGCAAAAGCTTTAAAACTCCTGGCAATATATAAAGCTGTTGCCCTTACAGGGCGCATTGCTGATTGCCAGTATACCCAGGGCGTTGCCCTGGGCTAAGAGCTTCTGCCCTTTCAGGGCGTGCTGGGAATTCATTCCTATTGCCAAAGGGCGTATGGGGAATCATTCCACTTTCGACTTGACGGTGCCTTCAGCGAATCTCGTAACGATAACGTCACCAGATATCAACAGCGAAGCCGAGCGAACACTCTTGCCGTTCTTCAGCGTGATACTGTATCCGCGCTTCAAGAGCAGTTCCGGGTCCTGCGACCTGATGCGCTGTTCCAGCATCTGCAGGCGATGACTCTCACTCATCATCTTCCTTTCGAGGACAGGCTGCACATTCTGCGAGATAATCTCCAACTTGCGTTGCGCATCAGCCACATTAGACAGCACTTGCTGCGAGAGACGGTTCATCAGGCGGTCGATATATGCTCCCTGGCGGGTCTTCACCAAAGAGAACTGCACAGGAATACTTTTGTTCAGACGGTCAAGCCGCATCTTCTCCACTTGCAAGCGGTGCTTCACGTTTTGCACAATCGTTTCCTGTGCCTCCATCACCCTGACATACACATCCGTGAGGTGCTGAACCAGAAAGGCGGCAGCAGCCGTCGGCGTCTTCACCTTCCGGAAAGAGATCATGTCGAGAACACTCTCGTCTCGCTCATGTCCTATACCTGTGATTATCGGCAAGGGAAAGTTGGCCACATTCTCTGCCAATGCAAGGGTGTCGAAGCCAGAGAGATCGCTGGTAGCACCACCGCCACGGATGATGACCACACAATCCCAATCCTCATATTCGGCATCAATACGGTTGAGGGCAGCGATGACACTTTGCTCTACGCCCTCTCCCTGCATAGTGGCAGCAAAAAGGCCCGTCTTGAACTGCAAGCCATAATCGTTGCCGGCAAGTTGATTGCAGAAATCGCCATAACCGGCAGCCGTGGCACTCGACACTACCGCAATGCGCTGGCAGAACATCGGGAGAGCCAGTTCCTTCTGCAAATCGAAGACACCTTCTTCTTTCAGCGTCAGGATGATTTCCTGTCGCTTGCGAGCCATATCTCCCATCGTATAGTTGGGGTCTATGTCGTCGACGATCCATGAGAAGCCATAGTTCTCGTGGAACTGGGCATGCACCTTGAGAAGGACCTTCATTCCGGCATGAAGTCTTTGTCCTGTCACCTGCTCAAACTGCGGGCGTATGCTTATCCAGCGGTTACGCCAGCAGGCAGCATGAGCCTTGGCTATGGGTGTATTGGAGCGTTCTTCCTTCTCTATCAGTTCCATGTAGCAATGACCTCCATACCCCTCGCGCACCTCCGACAGTTCCGCCTCTACCCAATAACTGTCGGGCAGAGTCATCGCAAGTGCATCGCGAACCATCGAGTTCAATTCATAGAGAGATAATCTTTGCTTCATACTCTTATATTTTCATCTCCGTGCCTACTTAATCGCTTTCCCTGTCAGGTAAGCTTTCCAGAAGTCGGGCACACCATATCCATAGATATTATCGGGATGCTGCTGATTATTGCCAGCCAACCTGACGAGTTTGATGATCTGTCGGGCAGACTTGTGCGGGAAAGCCTGCCACAGACAAGCCACCATGCCAGCCACGAGGGGCGAAGAGAAAGACGTGCCATTGTCGTTGATAATGCTTCCACGTCCTGTTATGACAGAAGTAGGACTTCCCATCGCCATCACATCGGGCTTGATGCGACCGTCGGCAGTAGGACCGACAGCACTGAAGGGAGCATTGACACCTTGCGGATTGACACTGCCCACCGTGATAATATCCTTGGCATCGGCAGGAAAGTTGATGCGTTTCCAGGTTCCCATACCATCATTGCCAGCCGAATTGACGCAGACAATACCTTTGTCTGCCAACATAGAGGCAGTATGCGAGATGAGCGCCGTCTGTCCGTCCTGCTCGGCATAACGATGACTCGTAGAGGCATCATCGAAATCATGATATCCCAAAGAAGAATTGATGACGTCTACCCCCACACTGTCGGCATATTCGGCAGCCTCTGCCCAGTAGTCTTCCTCGGCAAGACTCTCCGTACGCTCGTCCTCGCAGCGCACCAAGAGATAGGAGGCCTCGGGAGCCACACCTACATAATAATTCGGCGCATTGGCAGCCATGACAGAAAGCACCATCGTGCCGTGCTCCATCTCTGAGAAGATATTATCAGAGGGAGGAACCACAAAATCCTTCAGTCCAGCCAGCCGGATGCCATGAAAAGCCGGAATCTTGTCGACATTCATAAAGCCCCCATCGAAGACGGCTATCATCATGCCCTTGCCACGAAACCCACTGTCGTGCAGTCGCTTGCCACCCAAAGACGAAATCTGCGCATCGGCCGAACCATAAGCCTCGCCATTGCTCTCCCAGGGACTCAGTTCCTTACGGAAGGAAGTACGTTTGCGCTGACTCACCGAGTCGGGCGAGGCAAAGACCTTCACCTTGCGCGTAATGAAGGGCAGTTCCTGCAGTCGCCTGAGCTGCTTCTCCTTATGAACACGCACCAGCAGGGTGTTGTTCCACTTGCTCCTTCCCACAATCTCAACCCCAGCTTGGCTCACAGCCTTCACATAGGCAGGAGCCACAGGCAGGTCGGTAAGGTCGACAGCCAGCTTCTGTCGCTTGCGTCTTTCGATCGAGCGTGAAGAGAGAAACTCCTCAGGTCTGTCGATCGAGAAGGGGTTATGTTCGAGGTCTTTGTCCTGCAGATAGATGCGGTACATCAAGCACTTGCCACCCGGGAAAGACACCAGGTTGGTGTCAGCTATGCGGGCAGGAGCCAGAATGCCCCATGCCGCCAGCAGGAATATAAGTACAGCTTGTTTCATTTGCTTCGAAAAAGGATTTAGTCACAAGATGCAAAAGTAAGTTTTTCTTGCGACATAGCCAAACGAAAAGTCATATTTTTGTCCATTTGTCATCATCGAGGCAACTTTTTCGTACAGAACGGACAAGGTATCAATATTTTTTTGTAATTTTGCAACATGGAAAATAAGCAAGCGACATTAGAATTAGGCACCAAGCCTGTGGGTAAATTGCTTATACAATATGCCCTTCCCGCCATGATAGCGATGACGGCAGCCTCGCTCTACAACATCGTAGACCGCGTGTTTATCGGTCAGGGAGTAGGAGCCATGGCCATCTCCGGTCTTGCCATCACCTTCCCCTTTATGAACCTCACGGCAGCCTTTGGAGCCGGTGTTGGCGTGGGAGCCTCAACAGCCATCAGTGTGAAACTGGGCCAGAAAGACTACGCCACAGCCCAGAACATATTAGGCAACACGATATCGCTTAATCTCATCATCGGTATCGGACTGAGTATCATCTGTCTGCTCTTCCTCGACCCCATCCTTCGGTTCTTCGGAGCCTGCGACCAGACGCTCATCTATGCTCACGAGTATATGGTCATCATCCTGTTGGGCAACGTGGTGAGCCACATGTACTTTGGCATGAATGCCCTGCTCCGAGCAGCGAGCAAGCCACGGCAAGCCATGTATGCCACCATCTTCACGGTGGTGATGAACGTGATACTGGACGCCCTCTTCATCATCGTCTTCAAATGGGGAATACAGGGAGCCGCCATTGCCACCATCCTGTCGCAGCTGATGGCGCTGTGCTGGCAATTCAAACTCTTCAGCAACAAGAGCGAGCTGCTCCACTTCAAAAAAGGCATCTACAAACTGAAGCGCAAACTCGTAGACAACATCCTCGCCATAGGCATCTCGCCCTTCCTGATGAACGTGTGCGCCTGCATCATCGTCATCTTCATCAACAACCAGCTGGTGCGGTTCGGAGGCGACCTCTCCGTGGGAGCCTACGGAATAGCCAATGGTATTGCGATGGTGTTCATCATGTTCGTGCTCGGCGTCAACCAAGGCATGCAACCTATCGCCGGTTACAACTATGGCGCGCAGAAGATAGACCGACTGATGCGCGTGCTGAACCTCAGCATCCTTGCAGCCACAGCCATCATGGTGACGGGCTGGCTGATAGCCATGTTCCTACCCTATTATTGCGCACGACTGTTTACTACAGACAAGACGCTGATAGACTTGGGCATCAAGGCCATCAGAGTGGTGATGGTCTGCTTCCCGGTCATCGGATTCCAGATGGTCATCACCAATTTCTTCCAGTGCATCGGAAAGGTAAAGATCAGCATCTTCCTCTCCCTGTCGAGACAGTTGCTCATCCTCCTGCCGCTTCTGGCATTCCTGCCGATAATATGGGATATCGACGGCGTATGGTACAGTATGCCTATCTCCGATTTCTCGGCTGCAGTCATTGCCGGAGTCGTGATGATGAGATACATGAACAAGCTGAAGAGAATGCACAAGGAGAACGAGAAGTTAAGAAGTCAAGGAGTTAAAGAAGTTAAGAAGTCAAGGAGTTAAAGAAGTTAAGGAGTTAAGACAAATGCCTTGGAGGGCAATGTTTAATCTCAAGTCCACAAAAGCTGTTGTCTTAACTCCTCAGCGACCGAAGGGAGCGATAACTCCTTAACTCCAGAACTTGCTAAAGTTCAATTCAATAAATATACATTCTACAAAAAATAGTACCTTATGACTAAGATAATTATAAACGTGGGCCGACAGATAGGCAGTGGCGGACACATCATCGCAGAGAAGTTGGCAAAGGATTTCGGTTGCAAGTGCTACGACCGTGAGCTGCTCAACCTGGCAGCCAAGGAGAGCGGATTCTCCGAGAAATTCTTCGAGCAGAACGATGAGCAGAAGGGATTCTTCAAGTCTCTCTTCCACACCCATCTGCCTTTCCTGAGCGACAACAATTTCTATCACAACGACTTCTCGCAGGAAGGACTGTACAAGTTTCAGAGCGATGCCATCAAGAAGGCAGCCGACGAGGGCAACTGCGTTTTCGTAGGCCGTACTGCCGACTATGTGCTGCGCGATTACAAGAACGTGATCAACATCTTCATCACCGCCAACATCGACGACCGCATCAAGGCCGTGTGCAAGCGAAAGAACATCGACAGAGCCGCCGCCCGCAAGTTCATCGAGAACCACGAGGAGCAGCGCGCCTCCTACTACGATTACTATACAGGCAAGAAGTGGGGGCACAGCGAAAGCTACGACCTCTGCATCAACAGCAGCCATCTGGGAATAGAAGAGACAGAGAAGTTTATCGCAGAATTTATCAGAAAAAAGTTCGGAGTTAGTGATTAATCATTAGTGATTAGTGATTAACTGAACTTTCGCAAGTGGTTTAAGTACGGGCTGAAGGCCCAAAAGCTCCTATAAGCAGCACGCCCTGAAAGGGCAGAAGCTCTTAGCCCAGGGCATCGCCCTGGGTATAATAGCAATCAGCAAGGCGCCCTGTAAGGGCAAAAGCTTTATGTATTGCCTGGAGTTTTAAAGCTTTTGCCCTTACTGGGCGACAGGTTTGCGCCCGTAATAACCCAGGGCGATGCCCTGGGCTAAGAGCTTCTGCCCTTGCAGGGCGTGTGGGGAAAAACTTGCGAAACTTCACTTAAATTATTTGTGATTAGTGATTAAATTTAGGGACATAAAACATTAAACATCATATAAATGAAGAAGATTATGCTTTTGGGCTCAGGCGAACTGGGCAAGGAGTTTACCATCGCCGCAAAGCGCGCAGGACAGTACGTCATCGCTTGCGACAAGTATGACAATGCACCAGCCATGCAAGTAGCCGACGAGCGAGAAGTGTTCTCGATGCTCGATGGCGACGCATTGACCGCAGTGGTAGAGAAACATCGTCCAGACATCATCGTGCCCGAGATTGAAGCCATCCGCACCGAGCGACTCTTCGACTTCGAGAAAGAGGGCATTCAGATTGTGCCTTCAGCACGCGCCGTCAACTACACCATGAACCGCCGTGCCATCCGCGACCTGGCAGCCAAGGAACTGGGACTGCGCACAGCCAAGTATTTCTATGCCAAGACCTTCGAGGAGTTTAAGAACGCAGCCGACGAGATCGGCTTCCCATGCGTAGTGAAGCCACTGATGAGTTCCAGCGGTCACGGACAAAGCTATGTTCACAACGACGACGAGCTGGTAGAAGCATACAAGGAAGCCATGGAGGAAGGCCGTGGCGACGTCAAGGAAGTGATCATCGAAGAATTCATCGACTTCGATTCTGAGTTCACGCTCCTCACCGTCACACAGAAAGACGGCCCTACCCTCTTCTGCCCACCTATCGGCCATGTACAGAAAGGCGGCGATTATCGTGAGAGTTGGCAACCCTTCCAGCTTCCTGAGGAAGCCCTGAAGAAGGCTCAGCACATAGCAGCCGAAGTCACCAAGGCCCTTACCGGTGCCGGACTTTGGGGCGTAGAGTTCTTCCTGAGCAAGCAGGGCGAAGTCATCTTCTCTGAGTTGAGTCCACGTCCACACGATACGGGTATGGTAACCCTGGGTCACACCACCAACCTGAGCGAGTTCGAGCTTCACTTCCGTGCCGTCATGGGCTTGCCTATCGCCGGCATCCATCTCGAGCACATCGGCTGTTCTGCCGTCATCCTCTCACCAGAAGAGAGCACCGAGCCATTGCACTACAACCTCATAGATGCCCTGAAGGAAGACCACACCCGCATCCGCATCTTCGGCAAGCCAGAGGCTCACGTAGGCCGACGCATGGGAGTCGTTCTCTGCTACGGCGAGAAGGGCGACGACCTGAATACCCTGCGCGACAAGGCAAAACGTCTGGCTAAGACCGTACTCGGCACAGACCCATACATGAAGAAATAAGACATGAAAGAATTAGGAAGAATCATCACATTACCCAAGATATTCGACCCAAGAGGCAACCTGACAGTGGCAGAGGGAGAGACAAACATTCCCTTTGCCATTGCCCGTGCCTACTGGACCTACGACGTTCCGGGCGGAGAAAGCCGTGGGGGTCATGCCCACAAGGAGTGTCAGGAATTCATCATTGCAGCCAACGGTTCCTTCTCCGTCACGCTCGATGACGGAGAGCAAAAGAAGACCTATCATCTCAACCATCCTTGGGAAGGCCTGTTCGTAGATGTCAATATCTGGCGGACACTGGATGATTTCTCTTCCGGCTCCCTTTGCCTGGTACTTGCCTCCCACAAGTTTGAAGAAGAAGACTACATTCGCGAATACGATGAATACCTCAGATTCATCAATACGAAAAACAGTCCTTCCCACTCAACTACAGAGAACAAATCATTCAAGAAACATGTTTGAGATAAAGAGATACAGCGAAGCAGACAAGGAAGTTTGGAATGCTCATGTAGAGCAGGCACGCAATGCCACCTTCCTTCTCAACCGCTCCTACATGGACTATCACAGCGACCGCTTTCATGACCATTCGCTCATGATATTCCGCAACGGCAAGCTCTACGCTCTGCTTCCCGCCAATGAAGCCGGAGATACATTCTTTTCTCATCAGGGGCTCACCTATGCAGGACTGCTCACTACCGAACATGCCTCAGCAGAAGACATCTGCCAGGTATTCGTTGCCATCAACACCTACCTGAAGCAGGCAGGTTTCCGAAAATGTATCTACAAACCTATTCCCTGGATTTACCAGCAACAGCCAGCCGAAGAAGACCTCTACGCCCTCTTCAAGGAATGTCATGCGCAAATCTGCGTCAGGAACATAGCGGCAGTCATCGACATGAAGCATCCGCCTAAATGGTACAACATCAGGAAGTCGGGTGCAAGGAAAGCCCTGGAAAAGGGAATCCTCATAGAAGAAAGCGAGGATTACGCAACCTTCTGGGCCATCTTAACCGAGAACCTGAAGAACACCTATCATGCCCGTCCCGTTCATACCCTGCAAGAGATGAACAGATTGAAAGCATCTTTCCCAGACAACATCAAGCTGTATGTTGCCCGAGCAGAAACAGGCAAGATGTTAGGCGGAACCGTTTTATACATCAGCAGGAAAGTGGTCCACACGCAGTACATCTCCGCATCAGAAGAAGGAAAGCAGTCGCATGCACTCGACGCATTGTTTCAGGATCTCATTAAAATAAGGTATAAGGATTTAGATTATTTCGATTTCGGAACATCCAATGAAGAAGGAGGAAAGGTGCTCAATGCCAGCCTCATCTATCAGAAAGAAGGTTTCGGAGGAAGAGGCGTGGTTTACGACACCTACGAATGGGAATTATAATCCGCACAACAAGATAATACAAATAAACTTTCGCAAATATGCCACACACGCACTGAAGGGCGTGTGACTCATATTTGCGAAAGTTGAGTACCTTATTATATATAGAGAGCAAAAGCCTCTACGGCCCTGCTTACACGAGCACTACCGTCACACCTCGTGCAGCCTGTGCTCCCATGACGAGAGCCTGCTCTATATCGGCAGTCTTTGAAGGACCGCTGATAAATGTGCCGAAATTGTACTTCGAATCCATTTCGATATGGGCATAAGCCTCGTGCATATTGTTCACCACCTTATCTTTCTCCAAGATGATGACGAGATACTCGGAGATGAAAAGCACGGCCTTCTCTTTCATCGTCTGTGGAATCCAGACGCAGCCGTTCTCTGCCACGCCCAATGCTCCACGAACTATTCCCACATCCGTGCCATTCAGTTCGTTGGCCTCTGCCACCGTATCGGGGTTCTTCTGAGCTATCGTTATCTCTGGAAGATGAGAGGCAAAAACCTTTGCCTCAGGATATGCTCTCTTCACCAGTTCGTCAAGGCTCTCGCCTTCCTTGGCCTCTATCACGTGTCCTCCCACTGACTCTGTCATCTCAACGAACTGTCTCAAAGTATCCTCGTATTGGATGCCCTTCACTTCCACGGCAGGCATATCGAATTGAACGTGCGTATTCTTACGCAGTTTGTTCAGCAATTCTTCTTTTTTCATTTTACTTTCCCCTCCTTCCATAATTGATGAAACGATTTCTTCGCAAACTTGGGCATGGCGTGTCCGATGCCCCATGCATTCAGATGGCTGAAGTGTGTACAGCACTCTGGCACAAGATTGGCAAGGGGTGCAAACTTCAGGGCCGTGGTATAGAGCGAAGGATGATCGAAGAGATACTTCATTCCGCAGGACATGGCTTTCTTGATGGGGTCGGCCTTGCCCAGCTTCTCCAAACTCTGACGCCACACATAAATCTGCGAGCCTGGTCCTACCTTGGAAGGACAGACATTGTCGCATGACAGGCACAGGGTGCAGGCTGATACGTTGTCGGCATACTGCTGTGGATTCTTCAGCATGCCCAGGTTAACACCGACAGGGCCGGGGATGAAATAGGTGTAACTGTAGCCTCCCGAACGGCGATAGACGGGGCAGGTATTCATACAGGCACCACAACGCATGCACTTCAGCGTCTGCCAGTGGTCTTTGTCGGCAAGGATGTCGCTTCTGCCATTGTCTACCAGCACCACGTGCATCTCGGCGCCCGGACGGGCCTGACGGAAATGGGAGGTATAAGTGGTGGTGGGCTGACCTGTACCGCAACGACAAAGCAGGCGCTGGAACACGGCCAAAGACTGATAGTCGGGAACCAACTTCTCTATACCCATTGCCACGATATGGAGCTTGGGCATGGAGGTTGTCATGTCGGCATTGCCCTCGTTGGTGCATACCACACAGTCGCCTGTGGCTGCCACACCAAAGTTGCAGCCTGTCATTCCGGCTCCTGCCTCCATAAACTGGTCGCGGAGATGATGGCGGGCGCAGCGGGTCAGGTATGTCGGGTCGTAGTTGCCTGTTTCCTTGGAGATGCCTTTCTCCTCAAACATTCTTCCCACTTCCTCACGCTTCAGGTGGATGGCGGGCATCACGATGTGGCTGGGTTTTTGGTGCAGCAACTGTATGATGCGCTCTCCCAGGTCGGTTTCCACCACATCAATGCCATGCTGTTCGAGGTAAGGATTCATCTCGCATTCCTCGGTAAGCATCGACTTCGACTTCACCATCTTTTTCACGTTGTGATCCTTGAGGATACCGAGCACTATCTCGTTGAACTCCTGTGCATCCTTTGCCCAGTGCACCTTGACACCACGGCTCTCCAGATTCTTGGAGAACATATCGAGGTAATCGGCCAGATGGGTGATGGTATGTTTCTTGATTTCTGACGCATGCTCGCGAAGGTCTTCCCATTCGGGCAACTGCTGTGCCATGTTGTCTCTCTTCTGGCGCACCGACCAGAAGGTGTTGTCGTGCCAGGTGGTCTTCTCTACGTTCTGCGTAAACTTCGCAGCTCTCTTGGAATGTTCTGTACTCATAGTCCTGCAGATAGTATTTGTACAACATGAATAAACTTGATGGGCATCTTCTCTTTCTTGGCAATGCCTGCCATGTGCATGAGGCACGAAGAGTCGGGACCGGTCACATACTCGGCACCTGTAGCCATGTGGCGACGAATCTTGTCCTCGCCCATTCGTGTGGACACGGCAGGCTCCTCGATGGAGAACATGCCGCCGAAGCCACAGCACTCATCCTTGCGCTCGGGCTCGTGGATGGTGATTCCTTCAACCATCTGCAACAGGTCGATGATCTTGTTGAAAGGAGCTACATGCTGCTCTGAGGGGGAGGAAAGTCCCAACTCCCTCACGCCATGGCAACTGTTGTGTACACTCACCACATGGGCAAACTTGCCCGGCACGTGGTCGACCTTGAGCACATCGTGCAGAAACTCCACAATGTCCATAATCTTTTTTGATGCCACGCAGTCGTGCTTGCCCTCCAAAATCTTAGGGTAATAAACTCTCACATAGGCTGCACACGAGGCAGAAGGTGCCACGATGTAGTCATAATCTTTGAAGATATCATCGAAGGTTTCTATCACCTTCATAGACTTATCCTGAAAGCCAGCATTTGCCATCGGCTGACCACAACAGGTTTGTCTTTCTGGATATCCAACTTCAAGCCCATAATGTCTGAGCAACTTGTATGTAGCCACACCCGCTTCTGGATAAAGCGCATCTACATAGCAAGGGACGAATAATCCGACTTTCATTGTTGTATAAGAATCTTTTTGCTATAAATTTTATGTCTTGTATATGTACGGAAGTTTCGTATGTACTTCTCCACCCAACGAGAGTTGGGTATATTTTCTGTAACGTTTGCAAAAGTAATAAAAATATCACAAACTCAAAACATTCTTAAAAGAAAAATATTTTTATTGATATTATTTAATAGGCAAAGAAATTTGCAGAAGTCAAAAAAATGATGTAACTTTGCATCCAGAAATAGTGTATTTGACCTAAACAACCCAAATACAACCCTAAGCATTAGATACAATTCAAGAACAAACTTATAGTTATAAAAATAATGATGAAGAAACAGCTTAAGAAAGTCCTCGTACTGGGTTCCGGTGCTTTGAAAATCGGCCAGGCAGGTGAGTTTGACTATTCCGGTTCGCAGGCCCTCAAGGCTTTGCGTGAGGAGGGTATCAGTTCCATCCTCATCAATCCCAATGTTGCAACGATTCAGACAAGTGAAGGTATCGCAGACAAGGTTTATTTCTTGCCAGTGACACCTTTTTTTGTAACTGAAATCATCAAGAAGGAGCGCCCCGACGGCATCATGCTCGCATGGGGTGGACAGACTGGCCTCAACGTGGGTACAGAACTCTATCTTAGTGGTGTGCTCAAGGAATATGGTGTGCAGGTTCTCGGCACATCGGTAGAGGCTATCATGAACACCGAAGACCGCGACCTCTTCGTGAAGGAGCTCAACAAGGTTGACCTCAAGGTGCCGGTAAGCCACGCCTGCGAGAACATGGAAGAGGCTGTCGACGCTGCCCGCAAGATAGGCTATCCTATCATGATTCGTTCGGCTTATGCCCTTGGCGGTCTCGGCTCTGGTGTCTGCAAGACTGAGGAGGAGTTCAAGGAGATTGCTGAGTCGGCCTTTACCTTCGCTCCTCAGGTGCTCGTAGAGGAGAGCCTGAAGGGATGGAAGGAGATTGAGTTTGAGTGCATCCGCGATGCCAACGACCGTTGCTTCACCGTTGCCTCTATGGAGAATTTCGACCCATTGGGCATTCACACGGGCGAGTCTATCGTTGTGGCTCCTACCTGTTCGCTCACCGATGAGCAGGTGAAGATGTTGCAGGACATCGCCGTGAAGTGCGTGCGCCATCTGCAGATTGTTGGCGAGTGCAACATCCAGTATGCCTTCAATGCCGAGACCAACGACTATCGCATCATCGAAATCAATGCCCGTCTGAGCCGTTCGTCTGCTCTTGCCTCTAAGGCTACCGGTTATCCGCTCGCCTTTGTGGCTGCCAAGATTGCCCTTGGCTATACACTCGACCAGATAGGTGAGATGGGAACTTCCAACTCGGCCTATGTGGCTCCTTCACTCGACTATATGATCTGTAAGATTCCCCGTTGGGACCTTACCAAGTTTGCCGGTGTAAGCCGCAAGATCGGTTCTTCGATGAAGTCGGTAGGTGAAATCATGTCTATCGGCCGCTCTTTCGAGGAGATGCTCCAGAAGGGTCTGCGCATGATCGGTCAGGGAATGCACGGTTTCGTAGGCAACGACCACACTAAGTTCGACAACCTGGACGAGGAGCTTTCCAATCCTACCGACCTCCGTATCTTCGCCATCGCCCAGGCTTTGGAGGAAGGCTACACCATCGAGCGCATCGAGGAGTTGACCAAGATCGACCCTTGGTTCATCGAGCGCATGAAGAATATTGTAGACTACAAGCACAAGCTTTCTGAATACAACACTTTGGAGGAGATTCCTGCCGAGGTATTGCGCGAGGCCAAGGTTTTGGGCTTCTCTGACTTCCAGATAGGCCGCTTCGTACTGAAGACACAGGACACCAATATGGAGAAGGAGGTTCTCGCTGTTCGTGCCCAGCGCAAGAAGCTGAACATCCTGCCTGCCGTGAAGCGCATCCCTACTGTGGCCAGCGAGCATCCCGACCTGACCAACTATCTCTACATGACTTACGCTGTAGAGGGTTACGACATCAACTACTACAAGAACGAGAAATCGGTCATCGTACTGGGTTCGGGTGCTTACCGCATCGGTTCGTCCGTAGAGTTCGACTGGTGTTCGGTCAATGCCATCAACACAGCCCGCAAGTTGGGCTACAAGTCTATCATGATCAACTACAACCCAGAGACCGTGTCTACCGACTACGATATGTGCGACCGTCTCTACTTCGATGAGCTTTCGTTCGAGCGTGTACTCGATGTCATCGACCTGGAGTCACCACGTGGTGTGATTGTATCTGTAGGTGGTCAGATTCCTAACAACCTGGCAATGAAGCTCCATCGCCAGTCTGTGCCAATCCTCGGTACATCTCCTGTGAACATCGACCGTGCCGAGAACCGCGGTAAGTTCTCTGCCATGCTCGACAAGTTGGGCATCGACCAGCCAAAGTGGAGCGCCCTCACCTCGATGGAGGATGTTCAGAAGTTCATCGACGAGGTAGGCTATCCTGTGCTCGTTCGTCCATCCTACGTTCTTTCTGGCGCAGCCATGAACGTTTGCCACGACGATGATGAGTTGCGTCGCTTCCTCGAGGCAGCTTCTGAGGTTTCCAAGGAGTACCCTGTGGTTATCTCTCAGTTTATGACAGAGACCAACGAGATAGAGTTCGACGGTGTGGCTCAGAACGGCGAGGTAGTAGAGTACGGTATCTCAGAGCACGTAGAGTATGCGGGTGTTCACTCCGGCGACGCTACGATGACCTTCCCTGCTCAGCAGATTTCCTTCGCCACAGCCCGTCAGATCAAGAAGATCTCACGTGCCATTGCCAAGGAGCTCAACATCTCAGGTCCTTTCAATATCCAGTATCTGGCCAAGGGTCGCGACGTGAAGGTGATCGAGTGCAACCTGCGTGCTTCCCGCTCATTCCCATTCGTAAGCAAGGTATTGAAGCGCAACTTCATCGAGACAGCTACACGCATCATGCTCGATGCTCCTTACCAGAAGCCAGACAAGTCGGCTTTCGATATCGACCGCATGGGTGTGAAGGCTTCGCAGTTCTCATTCGCCCGTTTGCAGAACGCGGACCCAGTACTTGGCGTCGACATGAGTTCTACAGGTGAGGTAGGCTGTATGGGCGACACCTTCGAGGAGGCATTGCTCAACTCGCTGATTGCCACAGGCTACAAGATTCCTTCAAAGGAGAAGGGCATCATGATTTCGAGCGGTGGCACCAAGGAGAAGGCTTCCATGCTTGATGCCGCCCAGGCTCTGGTAAAGAACGGCTACACCGTTTATGCCAGCGAGGGAACAGCCAAGTTCCTCAACGACAATCATGTGAAGGCTATTGCCGTGGCTTGGCCCGACGAGGATCACAAGGACATGCCTAACGTCATGGAAATGATTGCCGACCACAAGTTCGACCTCATCGTGAACATTCCAAAGAACCATACCAAGCGAGAGCTTACCAATGGTTACAGAATCCGTCGCGGTGCCATCGACCACAACATTCCATTGATGACCAACGCACGCTTAGCCTCTGCCTTCATCGAGGCTTTCTGCACACTCTCGCAGGACGACCTGCAGATTAAGAGTTGGCAGGAGTACGAGTAATCTCGTTGTTTTTTTAGGCACGGATTACACGGATTTATACGAGATGATTATAGCTTTGCTTTTATTAGCACCATAATTCCGTGTAATCCTTGTAATCCGTGCCTTTTCTATATCCTAAAAAACTTATGCCACACCCTCCAAGCCTTACGGGGCTTTTTTATTCTCTGCCATGAGAAAAAGGAGCTGAAATGATGCCTTTCTCATTATTTTGTTGTACCTTTGCAAACAGAAATAAGAATAAAGAATGATAGTTTGTATAGCAGAGAAACCCAGTGTTGCCAAAGACATAGCCCGCATCATAGGCGCAAACTCGGCACACGACGGATATATGGAAGGTAACGGATACCAAGTAACCTGGACCTTCGGCCACTTGTGTGAGCTGAAGGAACCCGACGACTATACCCCCATGTGGAAAAGATGGAGCCTTTCGGCCCTGCCCATGATTCCACAAAGATTCGGCATCAAGCTCATCAATGACGAAGGCATCAAGCGACAGTTTGGTACCATAGAGCGACTGATGCAGGCGGCCGACAGCATCATCAACTGTGGTGACGCCGGACAGGAAGGTGAGCTCATACAGAGATGGGTGATGCAGAAAGCACAGGCCAAATGTCCCGTTAAGCGACTCTGGATTTCATCAATGACCGATGAAGCCATCCGACAGGGATTTCAGGAACTGAAAGACCAGAGTGAGTATCAGCCGCTCTACCTTGCCGGACTCTCACGTGCCATAGGCGACTGGATACTCGGAATGAACGCCACACGTCTATACACCCTGAAATACGGACAGAACAGACAGGTGCTCAGCATAGGACGTGTGCAGACTCCCACCCTTGCACTCATCGTGAACCGACAGAAAGAAATCGACAACTTCGAGCCAGAACCCTACTGGATGCTTGCCACCATCTATCGCGACACACAGTTTACTGCCACAAGCGGTAAATTCACCAGCAAGGAGGAAGGCGAGAAAGCATTCAGCACCATCGCCGGAAAGCCCTTCACCGTGACTGCTGTCACCAAGAAGAAAGGCACCGAGGCGCCACCTCACCTCTACGACCTCACATCGCTGCAGGTGGACTGCAACAAGAAGTTCAGCTATTCTGCCGACATGACGCTCAAGCTCATACAGAGCCTCTACGAGAAGAAATTTACCACCTATCCTCGTGTGGACACCCAGTTTCTTACCGACGACATCTACCCCAAATGTCCTCAGATTCTCAATGGTGTGAGTCAGGCAAAAATCAACAGCCAGCAGAAATACCTGCCCCTGATACAGCAACTGGCAGCAACAGGAAAGAAACTGCCCAAGAGCAAAAAGGTGTTCGACAACAGCAAAGTGACCGACCACCATGCCATCATCCCTACAGGAGTGCCACCCTCGGGACTTACAGATATGGAAGCCAATGTGTACGACCTCATTGCCAAGCGCTTCATCAGTATCTTTTATCCTGACTGCAAGTTCTCTACCACAACCGTCCTGGGCGAAGTAATCGGCGAGACTGACGGTAAAGAACAGAAGGTGGAATTCAAAGTGAGCGGCAAGGAAATACTCGAACCAGGCTGGAGAGATGTATATGCCAAGGAGTCAAACAACAAAAACACCGAGGAGGAGGAGACTGACGGCAACAACAGCAAGAAGGAAAACGTAGAAGAACGCACCCTGCCCGCATTCGTGAAGGGAGAGAGCGGTGACCATAAGCCTACACTCACGGAGAAGTGGACCACACCGCCCAAATACTACACCGAAGCCTCGCTGCTCAGAGCCATGGAGACGGCTGGAAAGTTTGTGGAAGACGAAGAACTGCGCGCTGCCCTGAAGGAGAACGGAATAGGCAGACCTTCATCGCGTGCCGGCATCATCGAAACCCTCTTCAAGCGACACTACATAAGGCGACAGCGAAAAAACCTCGTTGCCACACCTACGGGTATCGAACTCATCGACACCATCAACGAGGAACTGCTGAAAAGCTGCGAGCTGACAGGTATCTGGGAGAAGAAGTTGCGCGACATAGAGCACAAGACCTACGACCCTGCCGACTTCATCAACGGACTGAAGGAACAGATCAACCAGATTGTGAAAGACGTGCTGTCGGACAACAGCGCACGCCACGTCACCATAACCACCGAGGAAGACCTCAAGAAAAAGCCTGCAGCCAAGAAAACAACGGCAAGAAAGCCTTCGGCAGCTTCAAAGACTTCAATGGTAGGCAAGCCTTGCCCACTGTGTGGAAAGGGAGCCATCATCAAGGGAAAGACAGCCTACGGATGCAGCAACTGGAAGGAAGGATGCCAATACAGACTGCCATTCGACAAGATGTAAATCTCTGAGGTTTCACATGTACGGAAGTTGAGTAAATCTCTGGTAAGAAAAAATAATTCACCCCTTTTTACGTTATCCTAATATGAAACATATTAGACGGAACACAATGCTCTTGCTCATCAGCAGCCTCCTGCTGATGAGCTGTGGAGCAGACAAGTATATGAAGAAAGGCGAGAAGTTTCTTGCCTTAGGCGAATATTACGATGCCGCCGACCAGTTCAAGCAGGCTTACACACGTACGCCAGCCAAGGAGCGCGACACCCGTGGAAAACGGGCGCTGAAGATGGCTCAATGCTACCAGCGCATCAATGCCACACCCAAAGCCATAGCTGCCTATCGAAACGCCATACGCTACAACCAGGCATCGAAGGAAGACCAACTGGCCTATGCCCGACAGTTGCTCAAGAATGGCGACTACCGACAGGCTGAGAAGGTGTTCCTGATGCTCAAAGACTCCATGCCTGGAAACCAGCTCGTTGCCAACGGACTGAAGTCGGCACAGATGTCACCCGAATGGAAGAAGCAGGGAAGCCGATACATCGTAAAACGCATGGATGTCTTCAACTCACGACGCCACGACTATTCGCCCGTACTCTTCGGCGATGACTACGACCAACTTTATTTTACCTCGACACGCAACGAGGCGCTGGGAGACGAACTGAGTGGAATCACAGGCACCAAGGCTGGCGACATCTTCCTCTCAGAAAAAGACGACCGAGGAAAATGGAGCAAACCCGAGGCCATAGGCACCGGACTGAACACCGACTATGATGAGGGAGCCTGCTGCTTTACGCCCGATGGCAGGGAAATGTATCTCACCCAGTGTGTCACCGACCCCTCATCGCCACGTTATGCACAGATAGCCACCTCACCACGTTCGGATGCGGCTTGGGGAAAAGCCACGATGCTGGAAGTGACGAAAGACACACTGAGCAGCTATGCCCATCCTGCCATCTCGCCCGATGGAGAATGGCTCTACTTCGTTTCCGACATGCCTGGAGGAATGGGCGGACTCGACATCTGGCGCGTCAGACTTACGGCTGCCGGACTGGGAGGAGTAGAGAACCTTGGCGAACCTGTCAACACTCCTGGCGACGAGATGTTTCCTACCTTCCGTCCCAATGGCGACCTGTACTTCAGCAGCAACGGACATCCCGGACTGGGCGGACTCGACATCTACATAGCCAAAGTAGATGCCAAGACCCGCCAATACAAGATAGAACATCCTGGTTATCCACTCAACTCAGAGGGCGACGACTTCGGAATGACCTTCGAGGGGCCTCACAACCGAGGCTTCTTCTCGTCCAACCGTAAAGACGGACGCGGATACGACCATATCTACTCGTTCGAGAACCCCGAAATCGTTACCACCATCAAGGGATGGGTTTACGAGATGGGCGGTTATGAGCTTACTGCCGCACAGGTAATGGTGGTGGGCAACGACGGAACCTACAAGAAACTGCCTGTCAAGGGCGACGGCTCTTTCACTCTTCCCATCAAGCCTCATGTGGACTATCTGCTGATGGCATCGTGCAAGGGATTCCTCAATCACAAGGAAGAACTGCGTGTCGACACCGCCAAAGAGAGCAAGGAATATGTGCTGCAGTTCCCCTTGGCTTCTATCACAGCCCCGGTTCTTATCGACAACATCTTCTACGATTTCGACAAAGCCACCCTTACACCTGCCAGCACCAAGGCTCTCGACGAGCTCACAGCGCTGCTCAAGGAGAACCCTAATGTAACCATTGAGTTGGGAGCCCATTGCGACTATAAGGGAAGTGCCGAATACAATCAGCGCCTCTCGCAACGAAGGGCTCAGGCTGTAGTCGACTATCTCATCGCCCACGGCATAGCCAAAGACAGGCTCACGCCAAGAGGTTACGGATGGGAAAAGCCGAAGACAGTACGCAAGAAGATGACCGAGAAATATCCATGGCTCAAGGAAGGCGACGTGCTCACCACCGAGTTTATCACCAAGCAGACCAAAGAGCATCAGGAAATATGCAACCAGCTGAACCGACGCACCGAGTTTATCGTGCTGCGTACTACCTACGGACTCTTCGACGAGAAGGGAAATCTGAAGAATCCGCCTCAGCCCAAACAAAAGAAAGAAAACAAAAACGCAGAAGACGTCTTCGACATCGACTTCTGACAATAAGCAATAACACTACATCATGACCAAGATATTACCAGAAGAGTTTATACAGCAAACCCAGGAACTGATGAGTGAGGAAATGTTTGCACAACTTTCCGACGCCATCTGTCATTCAGAGCCGCCAACAAGTATCAGACTCAATCGGTTCAAAGCGCCACAGGGAACGCATCTTGCCGACAATAGCAGCACAGATGCTGAAGCCGAAGTGAAGACACATAATGAGTCGAAAAAAACGGCTGCCTCTATTGTGCCCTGGTGTCCCGACTATGGCAGATACCTTACAGAAAGGCCCAACTTCACCTTCGACCCACTCTTCCATGCCGGTCTGTATTATGCCCAGGAAGCCTCTTCCATGTTTGTCGACCTCGTGGTAAGACAACTCATTCACGAGCCTGTTGTCATGCTCGACCTTTGTGCTGCACCTGGCGGAAAGTCTACAGCCGTGCGTAATGTTCTCCCCGACGGCAGTCTGCTCTTCAGCAATGAACCCATGCGCACACGAGCACAGATTCTCGCAGAGAACATGCAGAAGTTCGGACACCCCGACGTTATCGTTACCAATAACTACCCCAAGGATTTCCAGAAGGCTGGCGTTCTCTTTGATGTCATCCTCGCTGATGTGCCCTGTTCGGGAGAAGGCATGTTCCGCAAAGACGACGGGGCAATAAGCGAATGGAGCATTGACAATGTAAACAACTGCAGTTCTCTGCAACGCAGCATCATCGAGGACATTTGGCCCTGCCTCAAACCTGGCGGACTGCTTATCTACTCTACCTGCACCTTCAACAAACTCGAGGACGAGTTGAACGCAGCCCACATCATCTACATGAAGGGAGCAGAACCTGTAGAACTCGATATTGACGAGGCGTGGGGCATCACGGGCAATCTGACTCACCACAATTTCCCTGTATATCGTTTTCTGCCTGGCAAGACACGCGGCGAAGGACTCTTCCTCACCGTCATGCGAAAGAACGAGGATGCAGAGACACTCGATATCAAATCCGACAGATATAACAAGAGCAGAAAAAAAATAAAGGGAAAAAGCAGGGGCAACTCACCCTATTTACACATCCCCCAGGACTGGATCAATCATCCAGAATCCTATCAGGGCGCACGCATAGGCGATCATCTGTACGCCATATCGGAGTCATGGAGCAACATCTTTGACAGCGCATCTCCCAACCTCAAAGTTCTGCACGCTGGCATCGAGATAGGAACCATTAAAGCCTCACTCATCCCTGCACAAAGTCTGGCGCTGTCTATCGACTTGTCACGCCAAACTTTCCCACAGGTAGAACTCAATTATGCCGATGCCTTGCGCTATCTGCGCAAAGAGGCTGTCAATCTGCCTGAAGGCACACCGCGCGGCTATGTGCTCGTCACCTATCGTGGAATTCCTTTAGGCTGGGAGAAGAACATCGGCAACCGTGCCAACAATCTCTACCCACAAGAATGGAAGATAAAGAGCAGCCACGTACCCGAAACCGACAAGCCTGTCATCACATGGTAAAACAGCAAGAAATAAGCCTCATCGCCTGCATTGCCCAGAATGGCGCCATCGGTTTTCACAACCATCTGCTCTACCCTATCAGGCAGGACATGCAGCGATTCAAGACGCTCACCACGGGACATACCGTCATCATGGGCAGGATGACTTATCTGTCGTTGCCCAACGGACCTTTGCCCAACAGGCGCAACATCATCGTCTCCAAGACAATGAGGAAAGAACAGAGTGCAGAGATGACATCAGCGAATGAAGCAGAATCAAAAAACAGAGAATTGTCTCATGCATCAGCACTTCAATACGAGGTGTGCCGCAGTTTGGAAGAAGCCCTTTCCCGATGCCGCGACCAAGGCGAGAAAGAAGTGTTCATCATCGGCGGAGTCATGCTCTATCGGTTAGCCCTCAGTCTTGCCACTCGTCTGTACCTCACCATCGTAGAAGATACGCCACAACAGGCAGATGCCTTCTTTCCTCTCACAGCCAACGAGGTGGAATGCTTAAACCAAGCAGGATGGAAGAAAGTGAAGGAGGAGACACATAACGAAGGCAAACTCACATTCCGATTTGTGGACTTAGAGAAATGTTAGAAAAACGTAAAAATAAAGACAACAAATCATGCTGAAAAAATTATTCGGTTTTGACCCAGCTCAAAACAAGTTGAAAACAGAGATTGTGGCAGGTATTACCACCTTCCTCACCATGGCCTACATCCTGGCCGTAAACCCCAACATCTTCAGTAGTCTTGCCTCTCAGGGCATGGATACACACGCAGTATTCACCGCCACAGTACTGGCTGCTGTAGTAGGAACACTCATCATGGCAATATATGCCAAGAAACCTTTCGGACTGGCTCCCGGCATGGGACTGAACGCCTTCTTCGTCTTCACCGTGTGCCTCACCATGGGCTATCCCTGGCAAATGGCGCTCACGGCAGTACTTATCGAGGGGTTCATCTTTATCATCCTGTCAGCAACAGGCATTCGTTCGCTGATGGTTGATGCCATTCCTGCCTCTCTGAAACGTGCCATTGGTGCAGGTATCGGCCTCTTTATCGCCTTCATAGGTCTGAAGAATGCAGGCATCGTAGCTGCCAATGCCGCCACTCTTGTGACGATAGGAAAAATAACAGAAGGCTCGGCCCTGTTGGGTGCCATAGGCATCGTCATCACCAGTGTGCTTGTCATCAAGAAAGTGCCAGGAAGTCTGCTTATCGGCATCATCGCCACCACGCTGATTGGTATTCCTATGGGCATTACGAAGATTACGGGTCTGATAGACATTCCTCCTTCGATTACCCCTATTTTCTGTCAGTTTGACTTCTCCCGCATTTTCTCTATCGACATGGTAATCATTGTGCTGACATTTCTCTTTATCGATATGTTCGACACTATGGGCACCCTGGTTGGCGTATGTACCAAGGCAGGCATGATGAGCCCAGACGGCAAGATACATGGACTGAACAAGGCTTTCATGGCAGATGCTGTGGCAACAGTGACAGGAGCCTGCTTCGGAACCAGTACCACCACTACATACGTGGAGAGTGCATCAGGCGTAGCCCAGGGCGGTAGGACAGGTCTCACGGCTTTTGTCACAGCAGTCTGCTTCCTGATAGCATTGTTCTTCGCTCCCCTGTTCCTGTCAGTTCCTGCTGCCGCTACCACTCCTGTGCTCGTCATCGTGGGCTTGTTTATGATGTCGCCCATCAAGGATATCAATATGAACGACTATGCCGAGTCGATTCCTGCCTTCATCACCATCGTGATGATGCCGCTCACATATAGCATTTCCGACGGAATCCTGTGCGGTATGATTAGTTATGTACTTATCAACGCACTGTGTGGAAGCTTCAAGAAGTTGAGCATCACCATGTGGGTTTTGGCGATTTTATTCGTACTGAAGTATATTTTCATTTAAAGAAGTTAGGGAAGTTAAATTCTCTAACTTCCCTATTTGCGAAAGTTGCCGTTACTTATATATGAAATAAGAACCTCCATCGCTCTTACAGTATTTTTTGAGCAACGACTGTATGTATTCGGCATTGGCACGCACCTGTTGCTCGTTTCCATCATAGCCATTAATAAGCACCACAAGATGAGAGGTGTCTGACATCATCTTGGTGCGCTCATTGTCGCTGGTTGGCGTTCCAACGCCTCCCAGACTGTCTCTGTATACAGGCAGTCCCTCGATATTGATGTTTCCTCTTCCTATTCCCTCGTAAGGTTCACCGGCCTTGCCAACGCCCAGTGTTAGTGTATCGCCCTCAAACTTGTCGGCATCAAATCCTCCGATGCTGTAACCGAATGCGATGCTGGCAAGGTTGACCAAGTCGACGAGCGTGTCTCTCTGATAGAGTTGTTTGCCCTGAAGCATTCTCCTGATGAGCGCCTCGGAAGCAGGACGATAGCGCGAAGGATCTTTTCCGCAGGCACGATAAACCTTCCTTGTGGCGGCAATGCCACTCATTTCCTTCAGCGACTCTGTAGTCAGCGTGTCTCTGTATTTCTCGCCAAGGGCGTTAATCTCGTCCCACAGTTCCTGGCAATAAGACGAGTTCTGTACATTGGCTTCCACACAAGCCCCTACGAATTTGGGGCAAACTGTTTCGATCTCTTCTGAAACGATAATTTTCATTTGCTGTATGTTTTAGTTGAAGATTCCATTGCTGTTGCAAAAATACAAAACTTTTCCGACAGTAGACGAAGGTATCAGGTATAAAAAACAAGAATCCCTGCAAATCTTACGATTTACAGGGTTTATCTTGGGTGGAAGGTGGGACTCGAACCCACGACATTCAGAACCACAATCTGACGCTCTAACCAACTGAACTACATCCACCATTTGGCTTTAAAAAGAGTTATTTCTTTTAAGCGAGTGCAAAGGTACGGAATTTATTTGGAATAACCAAACAAATTCCGCATTTTTTTCTAAAAAATTACTTTGCAGGAGTTGCAGGCACCGCAGGAGCAGCCTTTTCAGCAGCATTCTGAGCAGCAGGAGCAGCATTCTGAGCAGCAGGCGCAACCTTCTTGGCAGCATCGCTGTTAGCACCTGGCATAGCAGGCAGCGCTGTCTGTTCCTGTGTAGCACCTTCCATCACGCTATTGTCGCCGATAGCCTGAGGAGCCACATAAGCACAAGCAACACTGAGGAAAACCATCGCTGCAGCGAGTCCCCATGTCAATTTTTCCACTAAGTCGGTAGTCTTGCGAACTCCCATGATAGAGTTGGTTGAAGAGAAGTTGGAAGCAAGTCCACCACCTTTAGATTCCTGGATGAGCACGATGAAAATCATCAGCAATGAAGCCAGGACGATTAAAACTACAAATAATGTGTAAGCCATTTTTGATTTTTGTTATTTATTATTTTTACTATTTATTATCAGTTTCTCCAAGAATCGCATCTGGTCAGTATAGTATGCGCTCTTGTTGGGTTGTTTATGATAGAGTCGCTCAATGATTTCGTGCGCTCTCTCGTACTTGCCCTGTTTGATATAGATGCGTGCGAGTGTTTCGGTGAAGATACCGCTATTCTCTGTAGTCTCGCTGTTGCTGTTGACCTCGTCGTCATCTATGGCAGGTTTGTATTCCAGCTCAGCATCAGCTGTAGCATCGAGCTTAGGCAACTGGAATCCTCCATCGTCAATAAAGTCGTCGATAAGCGCCAGCGTGCGTGAGGAGTTGTTGTCCTTTTCCTGTTCCGCATCTTCTGTCTCCATCAGATAAGCCACATAGTCGACGGCAGCGTCGGCAGGCGTAGGCTTTCGCTTGTTTTTCTGTGCCGCGTCTTTCTCCTCTTCGGCATCATTGGGTATCGACTCGAGGAAGTTGTCTATCAAGTCGGAAGTTCGGTCGGAAGCATTGTTGGCATTTCCTGCCTTCTTCTCTTCCCGATTGGTTTCCTTCTTGAGTTGATAGTGAGCCGCCTCCACCATTCTGAAGATTACCTTTCGGTCGGTGATATAGATAGCAGCCTTTCTCAGTTCCTCGTCGAAACTCGGGTCGTGGAGCAGGTAGAGGTTCTGCAACATCAAAAGGCGGGCTGTCTGATAGTACGGATAGAGTGCTAACAGTGCCCGGAGATCGTAAAGTGTCTCCTTGTTCATCTCCTCAGGATGTTGTATCAGTCTACTTAATTCCACGTTATAATTTCGCGTTATATTTTATTTCCTAATCTTTATATACAGAGTGTCGGCATTTGATTCTTCACCCTTTACTCATTTACCAGTTGGCCACGGTAGCATTGAAGATCTGTTCCACCAGGTCTTTCACCATCTGTGTGACGAGTTCTTCCTGTACGGCGTTCAGACTCTGCGTTGTGTCGTAGCTCTTGGTAGAGGTAAACTGGCGCTCGAAGTCCTCGGCATGGTTCTTGTTGTTGGTGAATCTCACATTGACAGTCATCGACAGCTCGGTCTGTGCAGAGTATCCCTCACTCGATACCGACTTGTTTCGCTGGCTGTACTGTGTGATTTCTCCCTCTATCTTGAGGTCTCCATTTCGCTTCACCTGTATCAGTCGGGTGTGGCTGGCGAACTCATCCTTCAACTGATTGTTGAACATCGGTCCCATAGGTCCCCAGACATAGGAGCTGCGAATAGGGAACTCGGCAAGCTCTATGGTCTTGGTTTTGGTATAGTCGATGCTGGCACCATTGAAGGCATACTTTACCGAGCATGCAGCCGTGGTGGCGATAATGGCGAAGATTACACCTATTATATATATATGCTTGAAGAGATGCTTCATTTTGTTATTTTCTTCTTGTCGTCTTAGCCTCTTGGCTTCTTTTATTTCTTCACATCGTCGTCATCGTCGTCCTCAGCCTCGTCGTTGTCGCCGAGCTTGTATGCCTTGATGCGTCGATACAGAGTTCTGTCGGATATTCCCAGTTCTTTGGCAGCTTTCTTTCGGTTGCCGTTGTTGCGTTCCAGTGCTTTCTCCACCATCTGCTTGCCCAGGTCGTTGAGGTTGAGCGTTTCCGCCTCATGTATTTCCTCCACTTCGGCATCCTCTGTGAATGGATGGTGCAACGCCTCGCTTTCCTTTTCGACAGGGGCTGGATAGCTTATGGGGGTTATGGGTGTCAGGGGCTGTGGTTCGGCAAAGCCTTTGGCTCCGTTGAGCTGTCGTGCCTCGTCGAGCTGTTTGCGCAGCGAGTTCATGTCGCGCCGCAGGTCGCTAACGTTGCCCCTCAGTTCGTAGAGAATCTTGTAGAGCAGTTCGCGCTCACTCTCATAGCTGTGGGTTCCTCCCTGCCCTGGTGCGATGGTAGCCAACTGTGTGGTCTCCTCGTCTTGCGGAATGAACCTGAGCAGCGTCTGTGCGTCGATTTCCCTTTCCTCGCTCAGTACCGACATCTGTTCGGTAATGTTCTTGAGCTGTCTCACGTTGCCAGGCCATTTGTATTTCAGCATGATGGCCTTGGCGTCATCGGTAAGCACAATTTTAGGCAGTTTGTACTTCTCGGCCATCTGCATGGCGAAGAGTCGGAACAAGAGCAGGATATCGTTTCCCCTCTCTCGCAGAGGCGGCATCATGATGGGTATGGTGTTGAGGCGATAGTACAGGTCTTCGCGGAAGCGTCCCTCGCTGACGGCCTTTCTCATGTTGACATTGGTAGCCGCCACGATGCGCACATTCGTCTTGCGCACTTCCTGTCCGCCCACGCGTATGTATTCTCCCGTCTCGAGCACTCTCAGCAGTCTTGCCTGTGTGGCGATGGGCAGTTCGCCCACCTCATCGAGGAAGATGGTTCCCTTATTGGCGATGCCGAAATATCCCTCGCTCTCGCCTATGGCTCCGGTGAACGAACCTTTCTCATGACCGAAGAGCTCACTGTCGATGGTTCCCTCAGGAATGCTTCCACAGTTGATGGCGAAATACTTCTCCCGTCTGCGTGGAGAATTGTCGTGAATGACCTTCGGAATGATTTCCTTTCCCACGCCGCTTTCTCCGATGATGAGCACAGAAAGATCAGTCGGTGCCACCTGCAGGGCGACATCGAGAGCTCGGTTCAATTCGTCGCTGTTGCCTACGATATTGTACCTCAATTTGATCTTCTGAAGTTCAGATGTATTCATTTAGCTGCCAAAATTACGCATTTTTTTTGAATTAACTGCAATATTGGCTTGAAAATAGTCCTTTTTTAACGTTTAACCTCTGGCGAATCTGCTTTCTTCTTTGGAATAGCGAATCTCACCTTCTCGCTGTCGTCTCTTTTCTCGTGGAAGAGTTTGGGCAGTGGGTTCTCGCAGGCCTCGTCGTAACTGCTGCGATACCTGAAGGTGTCGATGGCCAGATAGACGGCATTTCTGAAGGCAGACTCATCGGCTGTATTTGTACCTGCAATCTCGTATCCGGGCGTGATATCAGCGCTGGTTCGGATGACAGGCATTCCTGCTGTATAGATAACGCCCCGTCCGTCGTTGATCGACTTGAATGGAGCTGTGGCCTGGTCGTGATACATGGCCAGAACACCGTCAAACTCTCTGAAGTCGCCATTGCCGAAGAAGTCGTCGGCAGGATAAGGTCCGAAGACCTGTACGCCCTTGCCTGCCAGCTCGTCGATGGCTGGAATGATGATTTCCATTTCCTCGTTTCCGCAGCTTGTCTCCTCATTGTTCTTGGGGTTGAGTGCCAGCACGGCGATACGTGGATTGCTGATATTGAAGTCGCGCTTGATGGTTTGCTGGAAGAGGGTTGCCTTCTCTACGATTCTCTCTGCCGTGATCTGTTCAGCAACCTCTTTGAGCGGCAGTTTCTCTGTCACCGAAGCGATGCGCAGCGTATCGCCCACGAGGATGCTGAGTCCCTTCTTTCCCTCACCGAGACAGGTCTCGATATAGTGCTTGTGTCCCTTGAAGGCGAAGCCCTCGATGAATGCGTTCTGACTGTTGATAGGTGCTGTCACCAACACATCATACAGATCGTCTCTGAAGTCGGTCATGGCTCTGTCGAGTGCCTTCACCGCAGCCTGTCCCGACTCCTCTGTAGGCACACCCATATCCACCTTCACCTCCTCCTCGACAGCCGCCAGAAGGTTGATGCGTCCTTCCTCGGCGTCTTCGGCCTTCTGGATGATGGAGAACTGCGCAGGCAGGTTCATGGCCTTGCGGTAGTAGGCTGCCACCTTGGGCGAGCCATAGACGATAGGCGTGCAAAGCTCCAGCATCTCGGGCTCTGCAAAGGTTTTAAAGATCAGTTCGTATCCGATACCATTGGTATCTCCATGGGTGATAGCCACCCTGATTTTCTTGTTGTCCATTTTGGATTCTTATTTTATTGTAGAAAGAGCAGCCTCGAGCTGCTTGATTAGTATTTTCTTTTTCTTTTCGGGCGCATAGACGAAGCCAATGACAGCCATGCTGCCCCGTGTCCTCATCACGTAGGGTCCGCCCATGGCGTCGCCCTTCATCTCCCACAGTCCCCGCCTCATTCCCTGCCTGTCGGCCTGGCTCATGTCTGCAAGCTGCATGTACATGCCGTCGGTCTCGCCGGGCAGGTTTCGCTTCAGGGCGCTGTCGGCCTGGGCCTTCAGGTCGTCACGGCTCCGGCCGTGGCTCTTGGTCTTGAAGAATATCAGGCTCTGCATTCCCGTGCTGGCATTGTCGGTGAGCCATGCGAAGTCTTTGGCTTGCTTACCGGCATTCATCGAGGCAGGAATCCTCATGCTGATGCCGAAGCGCAGTCTCATCTCCTTCTGTCTGTCGGGATTCTGTGGCACGACGGTGGCAAGATGCCGTAGCTCCGATGTGTCGAAGAGGCTCCTCAGCTTCCCGCCGTCCAGCCTGTGGCGAAGCTGCTCAGCCGACTGTGCCTGTATGTAGACGACGGTCTGCGGCACGGCACTCACGTCTTTCCTCATCTTCACGGCATAGCCTTTGTTATGGGCATTGATGTCCACCACGATGCGGTTTCTCACCAGCTGGTAGCTTCCGCGCACCTTTCCCTTCCTCACCTGTATAAGGCTGAACATCGGTTCGGGCTGTGGCAGATGCGGCATATCGGCCGTCATCATCCGGGTCACGATGCTGTCGCTGTCGCCTTCCAGCACCACCTCGTAGGGCAGCCCGGTGCTTGCGGGTTTTCTTCCACCCATGCCATCGCAGCCGACGAGTGTCAGCGCCAGGCAGCACAGCACGGCACTAAGCCAGTTCGTTCTCATGCTGTCTTATCTCTCCTATCTTCTTCGATGTGCTCAGCAGTCCGCAGGCAGCATAGATGTCCTGTCCACGGCTGGCGCGGATGGTGGTGAACACACCGTGCTGGGTCAGATAGTCGCGGAACTGCTCCATCTTCTCGTCGCTCACTCCCTGCAGCGGGATGTCGGGAATCTGATGGAAGCGTATCAGGTTGAAGCGGCAGTCGAGCCCCTTCACCAGCCTGATGATGGCCTTGGCGTGCTGCATGCTGTCGTTCAGCCCCTTGAAGACGATGTATTCGAACGAGAGTCGGCGCTGATGCGAGAAGTCGTAGTTGCGCAACAGTTCCACCACCTGTTCTATTCCCATTCCTCTCTCTGCCGGCATCAGCTCGGCACGCTCTGCCGGTATCGGGTCGTGCATGGAGATGGCCACGTGGCACTCGCTCTCCTCGAGGAATCGTTTCAACTTATTCTTCACGCCCACCGAACTGACGGTGATGCGCTTGGGGCTCCATGCCCAACCATAGTCGGCAGTCAGGATGTCCGTGGCACGGAGCACATTGTCGAGGTTGTCCATTGGCTCGCCCTGGCCCATGAACACGATGTTGGTCAACTTGTCCACCTCGGGCAGCGAGTATATCTGGTTGAGGATGTCGCCTGCAGGCAGACTGCCCTCAAACCCCTGCTTTCCTGTCTGACAGAACAGGCAGTTCATCTTGCACCCCACCTGTGACGATACACAAAGCGTGGCGCGGTCTTTGTCGGGGATGTAGACCGTCTCGACAAACTTTCCGCTCCGTGTGGGGAACAGATACTTGATGGTTCCGTCTACCGAGTGCTGTGCGTCGGAATATCCGAAGCATCCTATTTCGTATTCTTCAGCCAGCTTGGCACGGTTGGCTTTCGATATGTTCGTCATCTCGTCGATGCTCTTCACATGCTGCTGATAGAGCCATTTTGCCATCTGTCCACCGGTGAAGGCAGGCATGCCCAAATCCTTGGCCACCTGCTTCAGTTCGGCGAGTGTCAGACCGAGAAGATATTTTTTTTCGTTATTCATAGTGCAAAGATACGCTTTTTTGCTGAAAAATTGTTATCTTTGCCACATATTTTAAGATAATAAGCAAAAATGAGAGAAAAAATAGACCTTTTCTTGCCTTTTGAAGCCTTGGAGAAGGGTGAAGAAACGCTGCTCGAGCTTCATGAGAACAAGACGGTTCAACATATCAATCTGCTGGTAAGCAGCGACTTTGCCTCGCAGCACCAAGTGCCCGAAGGCTGTACCTTTGTAGTAATCGACAGAATGGAGTCATCCAACACGGTGATGAGCATAGCCGAGAACACAGATGCCGACTATCTGCTGTTGTGCACCAGGATGACGTCGGTGCGCTGGGGGCTCTATGCCCTGGAACGCTTTCTGCGCACTGCCGACGACACGGGAGCGGTGATGGTCTACAGCGACCACTACTCCTTGGAGGAAGGCGCCCTGACGAAGCATCCCGCCATCGACTATCAGGCAGGAAGCCTCCGCGACGACTTCGACTTCGGCAGCCTGTGGCTCATCAAGTCGCAGGCGCTGCTCGACTATGTGGCGCAGACCGACCGTGTGGATTATCAGTATGCCGGACTCTACGACCTGCGCCTGTATCTGAGCAGAAAGGGCGAGATATTCCATCTCAACGAATATCTCTACACCGAGGCCGAGCTCGACACCCGCAAGAGCGGCGAGAAACAGTTCGACTATGTCAATCCGCGCAACCGCGAGGTACAGATTGAGATGGAGCGTGCCTGCACAGCCCATCTCGAGAAGGTGGGAGCCATCGTCGACACCAACTTCTACCGCCAGCCCGACTTCGATGAGCAGGACTTCGCCTGCGAGGCCTCTGTCGTCATTCCCGTGTTCAATCGCGAGAAGACCATTGCCGACGCCGTGAAGAGCGCCCTGTCCCAGAAGACCAACTTCCCCTATAATGTCATCGTGGTCAACAACCATTCCACCGACAGCACCGGTGAAATCCTCGACTCGATAGACGACGGGCGACTGATACAGATAGTGCCCGGCCGCACCGACCTGGGCATCGGCGGCTGCTGGAATGTGGCTGTCAACAGCGACCATTGCGGAAAGTTCGCCGTACAGCTCGACAGCGACGACCTGTATTCCTCACCCAAGACACTGCAGAAGATCGTCGACGCCTTCCACGAGCAGAAGGCAGCCATGATCATCGGCTCGTACCGCATGTGCGACTTCGACCTCAACACCCTGCCCCCGGGACTCATCGACCACAAGGAATGGACCGAAGACAACGGCTGCAACAACGCCCTGCGCATCAATGGTTTGGGAGCACCACGCGCCTTCTTCACACCCTTGGTGCGACAGATACAGTTCCCCAACACCTCCTATGGCGAAGACTACGCCCTGGGACTGGCTTTCTCGCGCCGTTACCGCATAGGCCGCATCTACGACGAGCTCTATCTCTGCCGCCGCTGGGGTGGCAACAGCGACGCAGCCCTCAGCGTGGAGCGGGTGAATGCCAACAACCTATATAAAGACCGCCTGCGCACCATGGAGCTCAAGGCCCGACAGCAGATGCTGCAGGGCAAGGCCGACATCATGGAGGACAGCAGCATCTCGCGCTTCTTCAACCGACAGTTGGAGATGTGGGAAGACGCACGCCACCGCTTCCGCGACCTCAAGCACGTAGAGGTGCGCCAGCTCTCCGACCAACTGAAGGTGCAGTTCAATCCTGCTCGCATCGTCAGCACAGGCGCCAAGATAGACAAGCACACACTCGGCGAGCGCCCCTGCTTCCTGTGCGAGCGAAACCGCCCCAAGGAACAGATGACCAAGCAGATAGACGACCACTTCCAGCTCCTGGTCAACCCCTTCCCCATCCTGCCGGTCCACTTCACCATTCCCGCCACCAAGCACCAGCCACAGTCCATCTACCGCCATTATGGCGAGATGCACAGACTGCTGTCGCTCCACAGCGAGCTGATGGTGTTCTACAACGGTCCTAAGTGTGGCGCCTCAGCCCCCGACCACCTGCACTTCCAGGCTGGAACAAGCGGCGTGCTGCCCCTGCAGACCAACTGGCAACGCCTCTCGCGCAACCTCGCCGACATCATCTCGCTCAACGACGAGGAGAAGATTTCCGTGCTGCGCGACTTCCTCGTGCCTGCCTTCGTCATCATCTCTAAGAGCGAGGACAGCGACGAGGAACTCTTCCATCGCCTCTATCGCTCCATGCCGATGCGTGGCGACGAGAGCGAGCCCATGATGAACATCATCGCCTGGCGAAAAGGCGACGAGTTTATCAGCGTCGTCATCCCGAGAGAGAAGCACCGCCCTGACGCCTATTTCGCCGAAGGCGAGGCCCAGATGATGGTTTCGCCAGGAGCGCTCGACATGGCAGGACTGATCATCACTCCGCGCGAGGAAGACTTCAGCAAGATCAACCTCGACAAGGCCACAGCCCTGCTGCGCGAGTGCGGCATTTCGGCAGAGAAGATGGAAGCCATCGTCAGCAATCTCAAGGCCTCTGCCGCGACCGCTCACGAGCATCCGCTCCAGCTGCTCGCCGACAAGGGCAAACAGCCCAACGTGAACGTGGGCATCGTGAGCGGACAGAAGATTCACTTCTCGCTCAACAAGCCTTACCTGGCCAAGGGCGAGATGGTGACGGGCGAACAGGAAGTGGCGTTCTCCGAGGGCGGCATCCTGTGGAACGGCAACCAGTACAGCTCGCTCACCTTCCATCCGCAGAGCGCCGACGCCTCCTTCTCGCTCAGCGACGTGACCATAGGCGTCAACTTCCATTGGGAACGCAAGGAGACACAGACCTTCCTCGGCACCCTGCACTTTGTGGTGGAGTCGGACAAGATATGCGCCATCAACGAGCTGCCCGTAGAGCGATACCTCGAGAGCGTCATCTCGAGCGAGATGAGCGCCACGTCGAGCCTCGAGCTGCTCAAGGCCCATGCCGTCATCTCCCGCTCGTGGCTCCTGGCACAGATGAAGAAGCGCCGCGAGGTGGCTGAGTCGGGCAACAACTTCTTCTCCTTTGTCAAGAAAGACGACCGACTCATACGCTGGTACGACCGCGAGGACCACACCATCTTCGACGTCTGCGCCGACGACCACTGCCAGCGCTATCAGGGCATCACCAAGGAGACTTCGCCCCATGTGGCAGAAGCCATCCGGCAGACCAAGGGACAGATCCTGATGGACGGCGACGACATCTGCGACGCACGCTTCTCGAAGTGCTGCGGCGGCGTCACCGAGGAGTTCCAGTACTGCTGGGAGGACACACCGAAAAACTATCTCTGCAGCGTGCGCGACATCATACAGGGCGTGAAGTCTGTCGGCTCCGCAGCCCCAGCCCCACTGCCCTCGCTGCAAGACGAGGCTGCTGCCGATGCCTGGATCCGCTCCAACCCTCCTGCCTTCTGCAACACCACAGACAAGAAGATACTCTCGCAGGTGCTCAACGACTACGACCAGGAAACAGCCGACTTCTACCGCTGGAAGGTGACGCTGACCCAGGAGAAGCTGAAGCAGCTGCTCGACGAGAAACTGAAAATGAATTTCGGCGACATCCTCGACCTTCAGGCCGAAGAGCGAGGCAAGAGCGGACGCATCAGCAAACTGCGCATCGTGGGCACCGAGAAGACATTCGTCATCGGCAAGGAACTCGAGATACGCCGTGCCCTGAGCGACACCCATCTCTACAGCTCTGCATTCGTGGTCGACAGATTCGACATCGACGAGAAAGGCGTTCCGCAGCGCTTCGACATCATCGGAGCCGGATGGGGACACGGTGTGGGACTCTGCCAGATAGGTGCCGCCGTCATGGGCGAGGAAGGCTTCGACTACGATGCCATCCTGTTGCACTACTATCAGGGAGCCGAAATCAAGAAAGTATATAAATAAGAGGAGTTAAAGGAGTTTAAGAAGTTAAAGGAGTTAAAGGAGTTAAGGAGTTAAGGAGTTAAGACAATAGCTTTTGTGGACTTGAAATTAAACATTAAATATTTCCTCAAGGCATTTGTCTTAACTCCTCAGCGACCGAAGGGAGCGATAACTCCTTAACTCCTTTAACTCCTGAAAAAACATTTCAAAAAAAGTGGCAACAAATAAAAACAGCAGGAGTCCCTGGGCTTGGATTCCAACCTTATATTTTGCAGAAGGACTGCCCAACATCATTGTCACGGGTCTTTCTGTCGTAATGTACATGCAGATGGGACTCACCGACTCTGAGGTGGGCCTCTACACAGGCTGGCTGGCCCTGCCATGGGTCATCAAACCCCTGTGGAGTCCGTTCATCGACTTGCTGAAGACCAAGCGCTGGTGGGTGCTCACCATGCAGGCGCTCATCGGAGCAGCCCTGGCAGGCATCGCCTTCTCCATCCCCACGGCATTCTGGTTTCAGGCCACGATGTGCTTCTTCTTCCTCATCGCCTTCTGCAGCGCCACGCACGACATCTCTGCCGACGGTTTCTACATGATAGAGCTCGACGGGCACAACCAGACCAAGTATGTGGGTCTGCGCAACACCTTCTACCGGCTTGCCATCATCTTCGTCAACGGCGTCTTAGTGTCGCTGGCAGGCGTCCTGCAGGTAGTGTTCCGCAACCAGATACGCTTCTCGTGGGCGCTGATATTCTATGGTCTGGCAGGCATCTTCATCGCGCTGTGGCTCTATCACAGCCGTTTTATGCCGCGTCCTGCCGACGATGTGCAGACCGAACGGAGCGTGGGCGAAGTGGCTCATGAACTGAAGAACATGTTCGGCACGTTCTTCCAGAAGTTCCCCATCAAGGAAACCATCTGCGTCATGCTCTTCCTCCTGCTCTATCGATTTCCCGAGGCCCTGCTCAACACCATGACCAAGACCTTCATCCTCCGCCCCAACTCACAGGGCGGACTGGGACTCTCGCCCCAGGAATATGGCTTCGCCAATGGCACCGTCGGACTCATCGGACTCCTCCTGGGCGGCATCATCGGCGGCATCCTGGTGAGCCGCGACGGCATGAAGAAGTGGCTGTGGCCCATGGTCATGGCGATCACACTGCCCGATGCTGTCTACATCTTCCTGAGCTACTCGCTCAACTCCAACCTCATCGTGGTTTCCTCCTGTCTGTTTGTCGAGCAGTTCGGCTATGGCTTGGGCTTCACCGTCCTCACCCTCTACATGCTCTTCTACAGCCAAGGCAAATTCAAGACCTCCCATTATTCCATCTGTACGGGCATTTCCTATCTCGGCCTCATGCTTCCCGGCATGCTCTCGGGCTATCTCAAGGACATGGTGGGTTATCGCCTGTTCTTCATCATCGTCATGGCGTGCTGCACCATCACCTTCGTAGTCACCGCCTTCCTCAAGATCGACCCTGACTTCGGAAAGAAAGAACCCATTCCCCTCGATGCCGAGGAAGAAGAGGAAGAATAAGGGGGGGAGTAATTCCCATAAGAAAAGGCCGCCGAGAATCGTCTCAGCGGCCTTTTTTTGTTAAAGTATTATAAAACATTCGCCTCTACCATTGTGATATCATTTTAATATCATATTTTTGCGATATCAAAATGATATCAACATAAACAGTAAAATATGGAAAATAAGGAATTTGCATTTCAGGGCAAGACCATAAATGGCATCCTGATGTTAGTGATCAACCTTCTCGTCTTCCTGACAGGAATAGGAATGTTTGTATTGACTTGCCTGTCAGAAGAAACATGGCAGGCCTGTGTATGCGGCATCAGCAGCGCAGTGCTCCTCATCCTGAGCATCATCTGCGTTTGCGGTTTTATCCTCGTAGAGCCAGGACAGGCACGCGTACTGCTTTTCTTCGGTAAGTATCGTGGTACGTTTACCCAGCCAGGTTACTATTGGCTGAATCCGTTTATCAGTCAGAAAAAACTCTCGCTTCGAGTACGTAACCTCGATGCCGAACCCATCAAGGTGAACGACAAGACGGGCAACCCCATCATGATCGGCATGGTATTGGTATGGAAACTGAAAGATACCTATAAAGCCATTTTCGAGATCGACACCCAGACGATGGCAGAAGGTTCTGTCGGCCAGGCTGGCGTCGGAGCCTCTGCCGCACAGGTAATGAATATGTTGGGACGTTTCGTTCAGATTCAGGCAGATGCCGCTCTCAGACAGGTGGCAGGACAGTATGCCTACGACGATGACGAGGACGACAACAGCAGCAAGAAAACGCTTCGTGATGGAAGTGACGAAATCAACAAAGAACTGGAAACCCGCATCGACGAGCGTTTGGCGATGGCAGGCATCGAGGTAGTAGAGGCTCGCATCAACTATCTGGCTTATGCTCCGGAGATTGCCGCCGTGATGCTCCGTCGTCAGCAGGCTTCAGCCATCATCTCTGCCAGAGAGAAGATTGTGGAAGGCGCTGTCTCGATGGTGAAGATGGCATTGCAGAAACTGAGCGACGAGGAAGTAGTCGAGCTGGACGACGACAAGAAGGCTGCCATGGTCAGCAACCTGCTCGTAGTGCTCTGTGGTGACGATACCGCCCAGCCTGTGGTGAATACGGGTACATTGAATCATTAACAGCATGGCTAAAAAAGAGACAACTACAAAAAGTTTTATATTACGCATCGATTCGGAAACGATGAGTGCCATTGAAGCATGGGCTGCTGACGAGTTCCGCTCCACCAACGGCCAGTTGCAATGGATCATCTCCGAAGCGCTGCGCAAAGCAGGCAGACTGCCTAAGAAAAAGAAAACTGCAACGAATACTTAACTGAAGTTTCGCATGCATGGAAGTTATAGAAGTTAAATAAAATTTGAATCAAATGAAAAACAAACTGTTGCATTTTGCGCTCGACCTGTTCAGTGCCAGCGATGACGAGGAGCAGGACAGCATCTTCGCACAAGTCAAGATTTATCGCACAGCAAGTGTCAGAATTTTCGAGTACGTCATCGGAATCCTGTTGCTTGCCATTTGGCTCCTCACCATCGTAAACATCACTCATGTCGCAGCCGAGGAATGGCACTCTTGTCTTATCATCGCCATCTGCGGCACAGTCAGCACAGGTCTCAGCTTCCGTCACAGCTATCATCCGTCGGCCTCCGATCTGCCATTCGTCAAGATAGTCAACGCCCGGCAAGTACGCTGCCTGTCGCTTTGCGGTCGCCTGCAGTCTGTTGTTTATGCACTCTTCTTTATATGGGCCGGCTGTGCGGAATGGATAGAGAGCGAGAGCATCTTCTTAGGCGGAATGATAACATGCTTAGCCCTTTTGGTTCTGAATTGCATATTCTTTACCTACAAGATATACAAGTTGCGAAACCTGGTAGAAGTAGAAGCCCCCTCGCCCACTATCCGGAACGAGAAACTCCTCATCGTCGGCACATTGGTGTTGTCCATAGCTGTAGGGTTCGGAGTACATTATATTCCGTTCTGGGACAGTCTGCCTGGTCTGCTGAGTGGATTTTTGAGGGGCTTAGTCTCCATAGCCCTGATTGCCGGCATCATCTGGGCAGGCAACAGATTCTTCGGCCTTTTCCGCGAAATAGACAAAGAGAGTTCTGATTCGCCCGACAAACAATAACACCCTCCCAACAGCAAAATGCTGTCATCGGTCAGGTCAGAGAACCCGTCAGATGGCAGCATTTTTTCATTCTCAGCATCAAAGACCCGAGAAATAGGTCTTCAGCGCCGCTACATATTCCTGCATGGCCTGTCGGCCAGCCTCAGTCATTCTGCAGACTGTTCTCGGCTTGGAGCCCGAGCCGTCAGTCTCCTTCTCGATATAGCCAGCCGAGGCAAGTTTGTCCAACTGCACACTCAGGTTGCCCGCTGTAGCCTCCGTTTTCTCCTTCAGATACACGAAGTCGGCTTCTTCAGCACTCAGCAACACCGACATGATGGCAAGTCTCAACTGACTGTGTAATAGAGGATTCAGTTCCTGCATCATTTACGCTGTTTTTTTGATTGATAGTTCAGATAATGTCCTGGCGCGACAAGCGTTATCGCCGAGGAAACCGCCATCAGCATCGGCCATGCCAGGCTAATCACTGCGCCCGTGCATAAGTCATGCAGGAAGCCCACTCCCATCATGACACCTATCAAGCCGCACAACTTCAGCAGCTCTTCCTTCAGAATGGTGCCGGTGCAGTAGGTTCCTATACCGGGCAGCAACAATCCCAGCAGAAACATTCCCGACCAGCCTTCCATCTCGGCCCAATACCCGAGACTGTAAACGGCATAGGCGGCAAACACACCTGCCAGGCACGCCCAGATACTGTTGATACTCTTCGAGGTGTACGTAGAAGGCACATTCTTTTTCTTTCTTCCAGCTATCAGCGTGGCGACGCCACCCATAACGGGAATGCCCAAGTAAAGCCATCCCCAGGCTCCAGGACCAGTATATGCCGCAACAAAGACGGCAAGCGACACGACCATACACACATAACCCCAAATCAGGAACGTATTGCCCGAACCTACTGTCGAATCCCTTCTTGTCTGCTCTATCATCTGGTTGATAAGCTCAAGGCTCTCCTGCTCAGAAATCTTCTTTTCTTCCATTTTTCTTTTAGTTTGCGACTCCTTATATAATAAAGGAGTCCGGTTGAACACTTAGTTTATTTTATAAACCACATCACTCTTCACACTCATGATTTCGGGCACAAAGATAACATGGTTTATTTTATAAACCAAACTTTTTCCCTCAAAAAAAACAAATATTTAACTTTAGTTTACAAAATAAACCATTCCCCCCTCATGGGCTGCAGAGGGGTTATTTCTCCTCTTCTCATATTCTCATAGCATGAAAAGTAGTTCCTTCTTGACCAAGAAGGCTGTTGGTTATAACTTCTAACGACCGAAGGGAGTGATAACTTATGAACTTGCTAAAGTTCAGTAAATATAAAAAACATGTTCATCTTCTGTATTTTGTAAGTTTTATTTACTACATATTCACTCTTAAAACTTGCTATTTTGTGATTGTATATTTATACATTTTGTTCTTAGCCTTTATTTTGCATTTTTATGCATGAGCATCATTCTTTTGTATTATGGATAAATATCCATATTTCGCAGATAAAATCTGCATAAGCACTACAAAACCTTTGGTTTTTGTTCATTTTTTCATCCTGGCGCAGCAAACATCATTGCATAACGGAGAGGGAGAAACAGTTTCCTACTCTTCATCATTTCCTTGCTTTTTGCAAGAGGATTGGAAGCCAAAATGTAATTTATTTTATCTTAATTTATTTAGGGTGATTCCGGTCAAAGTGGTCATGGTCATTTTGGTCAAATTCGATTTTTGATGAAATTTCGCAAGATTTAGTCATTAGTCATTAGTCATTTTCGACTTTGGAAGCCATCTTTGACAGACAGGAACAAAAAGGCATAAAAAAGCGGAGCACGATTTCACAACCACACTCCGCGCAAACTTAAACAACCAATAAAAGAAATAGATTGATCGTTCAATTTCTGTTCTGTATCTGATGAAGAGTTAACAGCGCACTCCGCTACGCACGGCGGAGTGCTACCGTTTGAAAAGTTACGATATTATCGGATGAACAGGAGCTCACGATACTTAGGCAGCGTCCAGAGCTCGTCGGCTACGGTGAGCTCCAACTTGTCTATCTGATAACGGATCTCCTCCATCTTTGGAGCCACCGTGTCGTGGTAAGCGATTGCCTTGTCGTGCTCGCTCTCTATCTTGTTGGCCACCTTGCGGGCATTGACCAACTCCTCGACACCGGTCTCGATGATCTGTGTGCGCTCGGCTATCTTCTTGATGATGTTGATGTTGCGGGCGGTGAGCTTCTTGCCCTCGTCCTCGCCGAAGATGTCGATCATGTTCTCCACATTCTTTGCCAACTGGCTCTGATAGTGGGTGGCGACAGGGATGATATGGTTCATGGACAGGTCGCCCATCACACGGGCCTCGATCTGTATCTTCTTGGTGTAGGTCTCCCACTTCACCTCGTTGCGGGCCTCGAGCTCGTTCTTCTTCATCACGCCCATGCTCTCGAACATCTCGATGGATGCTGGGTCGAGATAGCGCTCGAAGATCTTAGGACAGCTCTTCTCGCAGTCGAGTCCGCGCTTGGCAGCCTCTTCCACCCACTCGTCGCTGTAACCGTTGCCGTCGAAACGGATAGGCTTACAGGCCTTGATGTCCTGACGAACGATGTCGATGATGGCTGAGGTCTTGTCCTCACCCTTGGCGATGAGCTCGTCTACGCGCTTCTTGAAGTCGGTGAGAGCTTCGGCTACTGCGGTATTCAGCACGATCATGGCTGAGGCACAGTTGGCCTCGCTACCTACAGCACGGAACTCGAAGCGGTTGCCGGTGAAGGCGAATGGTGAGGTACGGTTGCGGTCGGTGTTGTCAATCATCAACTCAGGAATCTCTGGAATGTCGAGCTTCATGCCCTGCTTGCCAGCCATGACGAAGAGGTCTTTCTTGTCGGCCTTCTCGATATGGTCGAGCAGGTCGGTGAGCTGCTTGCCAAGGAAGGAGGAGATGATGGCTGGTGGTGCCTCGTTGGCGCCCAGACGATGAGCATTGGTGGCACTCATGATGGATGCCTTGAGCAGACCGTTGTGACGGAATACGCCCATGAGGGTCTCGGTGATGAAGACTACGAAACGAAGGTTGTCCTCTGGTGTTTTGCCTGGACCATGGAGCAGGATGCCGGTATCGGTAGAGAGACTCCAGTTGTTGTGCTTACCCGATCCGTTGATGCCTGCGAAGGGTTTCTCGTGCAGCAGGACACGGAATCCGTGATGGCGAGCCACCTTCTTCATCAGGCTCATGAGGAGCATGTTGTGGTCGACAGCCAGATTGGTTTCCTCGAAGATTGGTGCCAACTCAAACTGGTTGGGCGCTACCTCGTTGTGACGTGTCTTGCAAGGGATGCCGAGTTCGAGTGCCTGTATCTCAAGGTCTTTCATGAAGGCCTGTACGCGCTCGGGGATGGCTCCGAAGTAATGGTCGTCCATCTGCTGGTTCTTGGCTGAGTCGTGACCCATCAGGGTGCGGCCCGTAAGCATCAGGTCGGGACGGGCTGCATAGAGGCTCTCGTCGACGAGGAAGTACTCCTGCTCCCAACCCAGGTTGGAAATGACTTTCTTCACATTGGGATTGAAGTAGTGGCATACGTCGGTGGCTGCCACGTTGACGGCATGGAGTGCACGGAGCAATGGTGCCTTGTAGTCGAGTGCCTCACCGGTGTAGGAGATGAAGACTGTAGGAATACAGAGTGTATCGTCGATGATGAATACTGGCGATGTAGGATCCCAGGCAGAATAGCCACGTGCCTCGAAGGTGGAGCGGATACCGCCTGATGGGAATGAGGAGGCGTCTGGCTCCTGCTGTACGAGCAACTTGCCTGAGAATTGTTCGATCATACCGCCCTTGCCGTCGTGTTCGATGAAGGCATCGTGCTTCTCGGCTGTGCCCTCGGTAAGAGGCTGGAACCAGTGTGTGTAATGGGTTACGCCATTCTCGTCGGCCCACTGCTTGATGCCCTTGGCCACGGCGTCGGCGATGTTGCGGTCGAGTCGTGCGCCATTGTCGATTACGTCTACCAGTTTCTCATAAACATTGGCTGGCAGATACTTGTACATCTTCTGTCGGTTGAATACCTTCTTGCCGAAGAACTCACTGGGTCGCTCACCGGGAGCTGCCACTTCAGCTGGCTTTCTCTTGGAAGCCTCTGATACGGCTTCAAATCTTAAATTGCTCATACCTTTATATATTTTATGTTGAATTATTTTACTGATTACTCTTTTCCCATCCACTTGGCGATTCGCTGCATCGCCTCGCGGCAGTCATCGTGCTCGCCAAAGGCAGTGAGACGGATGTAACCTTCACCCGAAGGACCGAATCCTACGCCCGGGGTGCACACCACGCTGGCTCCATAGAGCATCTCTTCGAAGAACTTCCAGCTGGGGGTGTCGCCCGGGGTCTTCACCCAGAGATAAGGTGCATTCTCGCCGCCGTAGACGCGGAAACCGAGGCGCTGAAGCTCTGCCCGCATATAGTGGGCGTTCTCCATATAGTAGGCGATGGTGGCCTTCACCTGCTCCTTGCCCTCGGGGGTGTAGATAGCTTCGGCTGCGCGCTGACTGATGTAGCTGGTACCATTGAACTTGGTGCACTGGCGACGGTCCCAGATGGGGTTGAGTGCTACTTCCTCGCCACTCAGCGTCTTCGCCTTCAGCTCTTTGGGAACGATGGTATAGCCGCATCTCACACCCGTGAAGCCTGCCGTCTTGGAATAGCTGTGGAACTCTATCGCCACCTTGCGGGCGCCTCTGATCTCGTAGATGGAGTGTGGTATCTCGGGATCGGTGATGTAGGCCTCGTAGGCTGCGTCGTAGAGGATGATGCTCTCGTTCTTGATGGCATAGTTCACCCACTTGCGAAGTTCGTCCTTGGTGATGACGGTGCCGGTGGGATTGTTGGGATAACAGAGGTAGATCATGTCTACACGGTGGTCGGGAATCTGGGGTGTGAAGTCGTTGCCTTCATTGCAGGGCATGTACACCACATTGCTCCAGTGTCCGTTCTCGAAGACGCCCGCGCGTCCTATCATCACATTGCTGTCGATGTAGACAGGATAAATGGGGTCGGTGACGCCGATGTTGTTGTCCCATCTCAATATCTCCTGTATGTTGCCGGTGTCGCTCTTGGCTCCGTCATTGACAAACACCTCGTTGACATCGAGATGGATGCCGCGTGGCAGGAAGTCGTTCTTGATAATCGCCTCGCGGAGGAAGTCGTAGCCTCGCTCAGGACCGTAGCCTCGGAAGGAAGCCTGTACAGACATTTCGTCCACTGCTTTGTGCATGGCCTGGATAACGGCCGGACAGAGAGGCTGGGTCACGTCGCCAATGCCCAAACTGATGACTCGCTGCTTGGGGTGCGCTATCTTGTAGGCGTTCACCTTCTTGGCGATGTCGGCAAAGAGATAATTGCCGGGAAGCTTCAGGAAATGTTCGTTTACTAATGCCATATTCTTTTTCTCCTTTTATTATGTATATTTAAGTTTGCCGTAATTTTTGTTCTTCACTCTTCATTCTTCATTCCCCGGCAGGGGAATTTCTCCCTCGAAGGCGAAGGCTGCCGGGCCTGTCATGTAGACATGGTCGTCGGCCTCGCTGTATTCGATCTGGAGTGTTCCGCCATCCATCACTATGTTGCTCTTCCGGCTGGCACGTCCTGTGAGGAAGGCTGCCACAGCCGTGGCGCAGGCGCCTGTTCCGCAAGCCATCGTGATGCCGCTGCCCCGTTCCCATACCCGGGTGCGGATGGTGTCGGCATCGGTGAGCTGCGCGAACTCGATGTTGCAGCGCTGGGGAAATGCCTCGTTGTATTCGAGCAGCCTGCCGTAATGCGCGATGTCGATGGTGTCGATGTCATCGACAAAGGTTACGAAGTGAGGATTGCCCATGCAGACATAGGTGCCTTCGAAGATGCGCTCGTCGGCGGCAAGCACCGAAGGGCCTACGAACTGCTCCTGGTTCTGGAGTAGTGGCTTCAGCATGTCTACCGTCACCGATTCCACCTCATTGCCATCCTGAATATGCAGTTTCAGTATCTTGACACCCGAAAGGGTTTCCAACCGAATGGTGTCCTTGTGGGTGAGTCCTTTCTCGTAGAGATATTTTCCGATACAACGACTGGCATTGCCGCACATCATGGCTTCGGATCCGTCGGCATTGAATATGCGCATCGAATAGTCTGCACGTCTGCCGTCGTGGGGCTTGCCTATGAGAACCAGTCCGTCGCTGCCTATTCCTGTATGGTAAGCACTCCAGGCAATGGCGGCTTTCTCGGGATTGGGAATGTCGTAGAGCTGTGTGTCGACGTATATGTAGTCGTTGCCGGCTCCCTGCATCTTAGTGAAATGAACTGTTCTTCTCATATTGCGTTGTTGTTTGCCTTTTTGTTCTACTTCTTGTTATTGTTTGACTTTTTGTTATGTTATCCGCCGTTTCAATAACTTTTTGTTTCTTTTCGTGTGCAAAGATACGACATTTTGTTTTCTTATCCGTATTTTTTCATGCAAAATAAATCTAAAAATATACTCATTCTTACAGTTTGCTATATATGGGCAGTGTTTTAATTACAATTTATCACCATTGAAAGATCCCGTCATGATAGTTTGCTCTTGTTTTCGTGTTTCGTGGTTTCATCTTCGTGCTTTTTCATGGCTTCCTGCTGTCATAATGCAAAACGTCACCTCCTTTATAAAGAAAGTAGCACTCCACTCGCGCATACATAATAGAAACTTTCGATTTTGCAAGTTTTCCCCACACGCCCTGAAGGGGCAGAAGCTCTTAGCCCAGGGCATCGCCCTGGGTAATTACGGCAGCAAACCTGTCGCCCTGTAAGGGCAAAAGCTTTAAAATACCGGACAATATACAAAGCTTTTGCCCTTTCAGGGCGCCTTTCTGATTGTCATTGTACCCAGGGAGATGCCCTGGGCTAAGAGCTTCTGCCCTTTCAGGGCGTGCTGCTTCTGGAAGCTTTTGGGCCTTCAGCCCGTACTTAAACCACTTGCGAAACTTGAGTCAAAGAATTATTCCTCATGAACCTCGCTCAGCATCTTCTCTATGAGGCGGGGAACACCATAACAGTCTATTTCCGACTCGGGAATCCAGATGTAATCGGGAGGAAGGAGCGGACGACGAGAAACCTCGAGAAGATAGAAGTCGGCAAGGAGAATGCGATGGGTGAGAACATGCTTCACACCCTGCGACAGAAGACGAAGATGAGCATCAGGTGCACCGCAGTCCAACTGCTGCAACAACTCGGCAGGCGTGGCAGCACGGGTGCCGTCGGGAAGCGAGGCATTGAAAGGCTCCCACAACCCCTGCCAGATATCGCCCTCGCCCCTGCGATGGATGGCGGTAAACGCCTGCGAGGAAGCCGACTCCCTACACCTTATATATATATAGGCGAGACGGCGCGTCTTGATCTGAAGCTTGCGTTGCTTCACGGGCAACTCCTCTACCCTGCCCGTGCGGAAAGCCTCACAGCTCTCCATCAGCGGACAATCGGAACAACGGGGCGACAGAGGCGTGCACTGCAAGGCACCAAAATCCATGATGCCCTGATTGTAGGCTGAGACCTCGGAAGGAGGCAGGAGCGACTGAGCCAAGGCTGCAAACTCCTTCTTGCCCTGCGTGGAGTTGATGGGGGTGGAGATGCCAAAGTGGCGCGACAGCACGCGATACACGTTGCCGTCCACCACTGCCGCCCTGATGCCGAAAGCAAAGGAGGCAATGGCTGCTGCGGTGTAGTCGCCCACTCCCTTCAGCTGTCTGATGCCTTCGAGCGTGGAGGGAAACCGTCCCAATGCCACTATCTGACGGGCGGCGGCATGCAGGTTGCGGGCACGCGAATAGTAGCCCAAGCCCTGCCAGAGCCTCAGCACCTCGTCCTCGCTCGCCGAAGCCAAAGCCTCGACAGTGGGAAAATGGCGCATAAACCGCTCCCAGTATTCCCATCCCTGGGCGATACGCGTCTGCTGCAATATCACCTCGCTCAGCCAGATGGGGTAAGGCTCGGTGGTGTCGCGCCAAGGCAAAGCCCTGCCGTTATCGCGAAACCATGAAAGAATCGCATAAGAAAAAGTTGTATTCGACACCATAACCACTCGCTTTTATTTACTTATTGAACTTCAGCAAGTTCTTACTTTTTTACCTTTTTACTTTTTTACCTTTTTACTTTTTTACTTTTTACCTTTTTACCTTTTTACCTTTTTACCTTTAAAAAATTACGGCTGGCACAGCAATGCGCACACCCTGTCCTGAAAACGGCGGGCATTGACGGCATGCATGATGCCATTGTTGAGAATGACGAAACACAAGTCGTGCCCGTTGGCTGCCGTACAATAACCGGCAAGGGTGATGATGCCTGTCAGCGTGCCCGTCTTGGCCCGCACATTGCCGCTTGCCGAAGTGCCACGCATTCGCTTTCTCAGCGTGCCGTCGATGCCGGCAATGGGCAGAGAGGGACGAAGATGAGGATAAATGTTCTCGTTGCGATAAGCATAACGCAGGAGCTCACATTCCTGTTCGGCACTGAGATAGTTGTAGAGCGAGAGCCCCGAGCCGTCGGCCAACCTGCAGCGCGAAGCATCCAGTCCGAGCTTGCGCAGCAACTGTCGCTCCACGCTGCGCGCACTCTTGGCGCTGGCAGGACGGTTGCCCGTAGAGGCGGCTATCTGATAATACATACTCTCGGCATAGAGATTGTCGCTCTCCTTCATCATCTTGTGCATGATCTGATCCATGGTGTGGAAGCGCGTGCACACCGAAAAGGCGCTCTCAGGACAGCGTTTCACCTGAGGCGTGTCGGTCTCGAGCACGATGCCTGCATCCTTCAGCCTGTCGACGAAACGATCCATAAACCCGTCCTTGCGGGCAAAGACCAAAGGCGAAAGCACAGGATTGTCGTCGTCCCAGCACCAGCCCTCGCCCAGGAGATCGGCGTCCTTCATCGAGCGGTCGGCATAGATGCTGCCACGAATGGTGTCGACACCCATGTCCTGCAGACTGCTCACAAAAGCCCGCATGTCGTCGTTGTTGAATCGCGGATCCATGCCGCCCACGCAGTACACGTCGCCCTGGAGCACGCCCTCCTCTATCTTGCCCGTGTACTTGAGCTGCGTCTTAAACTGATAAGAGCCACCCAACCTGTCGAGGGCTGTGATGGCTGTGAGCAGCTTCATCGTGCTGGCAGGACGCATGAGCTGACGCTCGCGATGGCGATAGATGCACGAGTCGGCCTGCAAGTCCCACACCATGATGGCAACCTGCGAAGTCTCGAACATATCGTTCTGTAAGAGACGGTCGAGCCCCTGCCTTACATTTTCGGGCCAAGGCAGGCGCAAGCCGCCGGCTGTGATGGAATCGACAGCCAACGAGTCGGCAGCTAAGGAGTCGGCACAGAGTGTGTCTGCCGCCGCCTCGCTTTCGTCCCTGTCCTCTACTACTTCCTCCTCGCCCGCCACCAAGGGCGCAGCGCTCTTCTTCACGTCCTGTGCCCCTACAGGAAGCGAAAGCATCGCCACCATGCAGAGCAACCAAATATATCTGTATTTCATTCTTTTATCTTGTAATGTTCTTTTATTTTTTTTCAGGAGTTAAGGAGTTAAGTTTCGCAAGTAAGCCCCACACGCCCTGAAAGGGCAGAAGCTCTTAGCCCAGGGCATCGCCCTGGGTTGTTTGGGGCGGTAACCTGTCGCCCTGTAAGGGCAAAAGCTTTAAAACTCCAGGCAATATATAAAGCTGTTGCCCTTACAGGGCGCATTGCTGATTGCCATTATACCCAGGGCGATGCCCTGGGCTAGGAGCTTTTGGGCCTTCAGCCCGTACTTGAACCACATGCGAAACTTCAGTTAAGGAGTTATCGCTCCCTGCGGTCGCTGAGGAGTTAAGACAAATGCCTTGAGGAAATGTTTCACGTTAAATTCCAACTCCACAAAAGCCGTTGTCTTAACTTCTTAACTCCTTAACTCCCCCAAAAACTTCCAAATTAACTTTCCCCAATTCTCTCCGCTATTGCCTTTTTCATTCCCTCCTCGTTGTCGGGCTGAACCGTCACCATATTGCCGGCTCCGTATTCGATGAGCAGGCAGTGGTCGAGACCGAAGAAGCACCGTATGCTCTCCACCCTCACCACATCGCACAACGGCACATTGCGGTTCGTGGAGAAACGTCCCTCATCGATGATAAGGAAGTCCATCTCCTCGTCGCGGTCGATGGGTTTCACACGGCGGATGGTGTACGTGGTATGCAGAATGCGCTCGATCATTCCCACGATGACTATAGCCACCAAGATGCCCAGAATAGCCGTCTTGACCCAAAAGAAATATACGGCCAAAGCCGTGAAAAGCCCCATGCCCAAACGCACTGGAAGCGTGATACGCTTATGAAATGTTCTGTCTCTCATTATCCTTTTCTACAAAAAAACACTGCAAAATTACAAAAAATATGGCTTTTAATGCTCACTTTAAAGATAAATTATTACTTTTGCAAACAATTAGGATAAAATCCATTAAATTAGTTTAAAGTAAACTCAATGGTTTATAAGTATGATTTTCTGATTATCGGTGCAGGAGTTGCCGGTATGAGTTACGCTCTGAAAGTGGCCAGAGCGCATAAAGGTAAAGTGTGCATGATCTGCAAGACATCGCTCGACGAAGCCAACACATCATTCGCACAGGGAGGCGTCGCCTCAGTCACCAACCTCGAAGTGGACAACTTCGACAAACACATCCAGGATACAATGATTGCTGGCGACTACATCAGCGACTACAAAGCCGTGCAGCAGGTTGTCACCAAAGCACCTGAACAGATCAAAGAGCTGGTGCAGTGGGGTGTCAACTTCGACAAGCAGCAGGACGGCAAGTTCGATCTTCACCGCGAGGGAGGACACAGCGAGTTCCGCATCCTGCACCATGCCGACGACACGGGAGCCGAGATTCAGCGCGGACTGATGGAAGCCGTGCGCAGCAATCCTGACATCGACATCAAGGAAAATCATTTCGCTGTCGAGATTATCACACAGCACCACTTAGGCGCACGCGTCACACGTCGCACTCCTTACATCAACTGCTACGGAGCCTATGTGCTCAACCCCGAGACCCAGAAGGTGGACACCTATCTGAGCAAGGTGACAGTGATGTGCACAGGCGGCTGCGGAGCTGTCTATCAGACCACTACCAACCCCGTGATCGCCACGGGCGACGGCGAGGCTATGGTCTATCGTGCCAAGGGAACAGTGGCCGACATGGAGTTCGTACAGTTCCACCCCACAGCCCTCTTCCACCCAGGCGAGACTCATCCTGCCTTCCTCATCACCGAAGCCATGCGTGGCTATGGCGGCATCCTGCGCCTGCCCAACGGCGAGAGCTTCATGGAGAAATACGACAAGCGACTGAGTCTGGCTCCACGCGACATCGTGGCACGTGCCATCGACAAGGAGATGAAGAAGCACGGACTCGACCACGTATGCCTCGACGTCACTCACAAGAATCCCGAAGAGACCAAGCACCACTTCCCCAACATCTATGCCAAGTGCCTGAGCATCGGCATCGACATCACCAAAGACTACATTCCCGTACGTCCGGCAGCCCACTATATGTGCGGCGGCATCAAGGTCGACCTCAACGGCTGTTCGAGCATCAACCGCCTGTATGCCTTAGGCGAATGTTCGTGCACGGGTCTGCACGGCGGCAACCGTCTGGCAAGCAACTCGCTCATCGAGGCTGTGGTCTATGCCGACACAGCTGCCAAGCACAGCATCGAGCATGTCGACGAGTACGACTTCAACGAAAAGGTACCTGCATGGAACGATGAGGGAACACTGACCAACGAGGAGAAAGTGCTCATCACACAGAGCGTCAAGGAAGTGGGCGAATGCATGAGCAACTACGTGGGCATCGTGCGCAGCGACCTCCGACTGAAACGTGCCTGGGACCGACTCGACCTGCTGTACGAGGAGACCGAGAACCTCTTCAAGCGTGTCAAGGTAAGCAAGGAGCTCTGCGAGCTCCGCAATATGATCAACGTGGGTTATCTCATCACCCGCATGGCGATAGAGCGCAAAGAGAGCCGTGGTCTCCACTACACCATCGACTATCCCGTCCACGCCTACGACAAGAAATAAGCTGAGGAGCCGAAGTTGCTCGGGGAAGTTAGAGAAGTTACTTAAGAACAATATATATATAGGGGCGAACTGCACTTAGCAGTCTCGCCCCTAATTTGTTTTTACAACACAGCAACAGACACAATTCATCCATATCTATTGTTTTACCACACCACCTCGCTTTTGTAGCACAATCATCTTCATTTCATTACAATAAACATGCGTTTTATAACAAAACGTAAGATAATCAGGTACAAGAAATACAATTTTTCCTGTATTTTCTTGCATGTTTTAAAATATTTAACTACCTTTGCCGCACATTTATTTGACATTCGTTAATATGTACGAGGGTGAGACGAAAGACAAAACAATGTTCACATAGAGAATACTTATACAATTAATTTTCCCTCTAAAGAGATTATCAACATGAGAAAGAGAGTTTTGAGCCTTGCTCTGCTCTGCTGCTTTGCCCCCCCCATTTGGGCTTATCCATGCAGCCGAGACTGAGCAAGCAGAATTCTTGGTTTTAAAGATGGCCGACTCCAAGACGGCAGAGTTCAAGTTAAGTACGCGACCCGTCATCGCTTTTTCTGATGACAAGTTGCAGATTACATCCGATGAGATTTCCACCGACTATCCACAGAGCGATGTAACCGAGTATTATTTCACAGCCATTTCCACAGGCATTGAGGAAAAGGTAAATCTTTCCACCATGAGTTTTAGTTACACCGACAACGCCACTATCCGCATCAGCGGCTCAGCGGCTGGCGAAGCTGTGCTCTACGATGCCAACGGCAAGCTGCTACAGCGACAGAAGGTAAGCGGCGGAAACGCCACCATCAATGTGGCCTCTTACGCACCGGGTGTGTATATTCTGAATCTGACCAACGAACATTCCTTTAAAATCATCAAGAAATAATGAAGAAAACTTTACTTTTATTCACATGCCTTCTTGCCTTCATAGCCATGCCTGTACTGGCACAGCAGAAAACAGTCAAGAAGCGCGTTACCTTTCAGCTCATCAAAAAGCGTGGCGCTGACGCTGCCGTAGCTGGCAGAAGAAAAGCTGCCGCAGCCGCACAGGCTGTCACCAATATCAACAACAGTGTGCTGCTGGCTTACTATCCTGCTGCCGGCTCAGGAGTAGAAGGATACGAAAACTACTATTTGATTCTTTCGGACAAGGAAGATGTAAGCTACAATGCCAACGAAGGACAGATCAATGCCAAAAGCGCTACTGTAGCCGAGCTCGACCTTTATGCGCCAGAAGGAACAGGCATCGACCTGCCTGCAGGAACCTTCGCTGCCTCTGAAGGCAACTTGTACTACAATCCCGATCTTACTTACGTGGAGAACTTCGACGACAAGGGTAACAGCGAAGGCGGTGTGGACATAGCAAGCGACATCACCGTGAGCAAGGCAGAGAACGACGGAAACGTAACCTACACGCTCTCGTTCAGCGATGCCATCGGAACACAGTATTCGTACGTCGGCGAAATGGTATTCAACAATATGTCAGCGGGAAGCTCTGATGTATATCCTCAGATTTCGACAGACATCAACACCACTTTCCATGGCGGTATCGGCTACTATTACGGCAACCTCATGGATTCTAAGACCGGCAACATGGTGCTCAACCTCTACGACGGAGAGTACGACACCCAGACTGGCGGAATGACAGGCAAGGGACACGACCTCGTCATCAACCTCTACAACCGTCTCTTTGGCGACCCTAAGACCGCCACTGTCGTGCCAGGCACCTATACCGTAGCACGCAACTTCAAGGTAGGCACTTTCTTCCCAGGTATGGAAATCGACTACAACGGCATGACTGTCGTAATGGGAACCTACGTGAAGCGCCGCAAGGCCGTGACAGGAATGGACACCGACTACGACTACTGCTACATCACCAACGGAACCATCACCATCGCCGACGGCGAGAAAGAGGGAACCTTCGACATTACCGTAGACTGCACCACCGACCGCGGACACAAGGTGACAGGCACAGCCAAGGGCATCTCGTTCATCTACTACGATAAGTCGGAGAAAGACGACAAGGACGTTGACTCCAACCTCGAGGAGGATGTACATCTCAAGTTCGACCGCGTGGAGAAGTCACGCATCTACTCGCTCGGTGTGCAGAACGGTGTTCAGGTATTCTCTGTCGACCTCGGTTCGCCAAGCGGCAAGGACGACCAAGACTATACTGGCGACCAGGATCTGCTGCGCATGGAATTCCAGGCAGCCGAAGGCAGCCAGTATCTTCCCGAAGGCACCTACACCCTCATGGAGGAAAGCCATCTGTGGACCAACATGTATGCTCCATTCATGATGACCCGCGGCTACTTCTACAACAACGGCGAGCGCACAGGCACACGCTACCATCACTTCCGCAAGAACCCAGACCCTGCCACCCGTCTGCCATGGGTAGTTGACAAGTGGGCAACAGTCTACGCAGGAACCGTGGGCGTAAGCAAGACCGACAACACACACTACAAGTTCGTCATCAACCTCTTCGACGGCAAAGGCTTCCAGATTACGGGCGAGTTCGACAAGGAGATGGAATACAATTACGAACCATCTTCCATCACTGGCATCGAAGGCATCAAGGCCGACTTTACCGGCAAGACCGAAATATACTCTGTTGGTGGACAACTCATGCAGACCATCGACGGCACCAAGGCTGCCAGCACCGCCAACCTGCCAAGCGGCATCTATATCGTAAAAACAAACAACAAAACCACTAAAATCGTAAAGAAATGAAAAAGTATATAGCTACAGCAGCACTCTGCCTCGCGACAGTGCTCCCCACATTCGCACAGACAAGACGCGTGATGACCGTTCACCAGAAGGACGGCACAACCAAAGTATATAAGGTAAACAGCATAGAGAACGTCACCTTTACCGACGAGGCTCTCGCAACCCTCAGAAACCAGTGGGCATACAACGACGACGTAAAGGATCTCAGCAAGGTAACCATGCTGGATGTCAACGGCTCATACGAGTTCGCACTCTATGGCAGCGACAGCGATACAAAACCTGTATTCGAGCTGACCATTCCACAGAGTCTCATGGGTCATGAGATTACGCTTGGCTCTGACGACGCTCAGGACGTAAAGGTGGCTTACAATGGCGAGACTCCTAAGCTGACTGGTACGCTCAAGGCTTATTTCGACAAGAGCAAGAAGAACGTCACCATTACACTTGAGGCAGAGACTGCCGACTACAGCGACCTGCGCTGCAAGTGGAGCAACAGCGCGTTCACCCAGATTTACTCTGCCACCAACAGCATCAAGACCACCAATGTGAACGACGTGAAGACCTATGACATTGCTTCTGCCCTCGTGCTCAACCCAGCCACTACAGGTGCGGCAACAACCTTCGCCTTCGGTGATGTCGAGGCTACCACAGCCGACGGTTTGCTGGCAGGCAAGATTGGCGTTGCAGTAAGCATCTCGGCTTCCAAGCTCTACAATGGAACCATCGACCTGGCTGCCGATGCCGACAGCTACACCCTGAAGTACATCGACTACGCCACACGCGTCACCTACGAGAAGGTAAAGGCCGGCACTATCACCACCGCAAAGGACAAGGACGGCAAGCTCTACATCAAGATCAATGCCACCTTCGACGACAACCGTACCATCGAGTTGGAGTATTACGGTGCAACCACTGCCGTAGAGAGCCTCGAAGGAATGACTCCTGCTGTGGTAAGCAACAGCTACAAGTTGTACAACCCTGACGGAAGCATCCTTATAAACCAGGACATCTGCAAGGTGCTTTTTAAGCAAAAGAACAACATCTACACATTCTACCTTTATGGCGGCAAGTTCTCAAGCAAATACAGCAGCGAAAAGGTAACACTGCAGGTAGATGAGAGTTTCATCAATGCCGGAACCATCAACTTGGCTGAGCTGAAAGACGGCGACAACTTCCAGGTGAAATACTCAGACGTACAGTTGTATTCTCCCGATGCCAAATATGGTGGATTTAACAACACTCCAGACAACGGTACATTGTCCATCAAGAAAGACGCTGCCGGCAACTATGAAATCTCACTGGATGTTGTCAACACTTATACCAACAAAAATACACCAAATGGTGCTGGTAACAAGGAGCGTTTGGTATTCAATTACAACGGAGCAGTAGAAGCATACTAATAAACAGATTAAAAAGAAAAAGTAAGAAAAGAAATGAATAAGAAAGCCATTCTTATGGCATCATTCCTGCTTGTCGGCAGTTTCAGCTTTGCGCAGAAGCTGTCGCCAAGCACAAGCATGATGCTTCACGAAGCAAGAACAGCACAGAAGAAAGCCAAGGCTGCAAATGCTACCCCACAGACTGTCAGCGCATTCATCACCGTCAAGTCGCAGGATGCCATTGCCAAAATAGAGGCTCTGGGAGCCAAAGTGAACTCGCGCATCAGCGAGACACTCGTCACTGCCAACATGCCCCTGTCTGCCATCGAACCTATTTCCAATCTCGATGAGGTTGTTTCGGTTTCGGTAGGTACTGAGGCCAAACTGCTGATGGACAACGCCCGCAAACTGCTGGGCGTAGACGAATGTCACCAAATGACAGAGAATAACGGTCCCTACACCGGCAAAGGCGTAGTCATCGGTATCGTGGACAACGGATTCCAGTACGACCATGTAGACTTTCTCAATGCCGACAAGAGCGACACTCGCATCAAGCGCGTATGGGATCAGCACGGCACTGGCAATGCTCCCGAAGGTTTCGGCTATGGAGCTGAATACAAAACCACAGCCGAGATAAGAGCTGCAAAATATGACCTGACCAGCGGCTTCCATGCCACCCACGTATCGGGCATTGCCTCGGGCAGCGACAAGAGCACACCTTACTACGGAGTGGCTCCAGATGCCGACCTCGTGTTCGTGAGCTTCAAGAGCACCAATGCACAGATTGTAGATGGAATCAAGTATGTGTTCGACTATGCCAAGAGCGTAGGAAAGCCTGCTGTTGTCAACATCAGCCTCGGCTCACACATGGGTCCTCACGACGGAAGCTCCGACACCGATCTCTCGTTTGCCAACCTGGTTGGTCCGGGCCGCATCATCGTTGGTGCCGCAGGCAACGAAGGTCTTGACAAACTGCACGCCAGCAAGACCTTTACCGCCACCAATAAGCAAATGAAAACCATGTTTGCCTATGGCAGCGAACAGGCCAACAGTTCCTACAAGCAGGCTTACGTCGACATCTGGGCCGAGAAGAACTCAAAAATTTCCGTTAAGGCTGTTGTCGTAAACACACTCAACGGTAAGATTATCGCATCTTCTGAGGAAGTTTCCAACGATGGTACGAAAGAAGTGAACTGGGTTGCCCCCGACGGCAGTGGCGTAGTGGTTCAAGTAGGTTTGTCGCTCCAGGAAAACCCTGTCAACGGTCGCACCAACGTACTGCTCATGAGCCGTGCCACTTCCATCAACACTGGTTTTGCCATCGGTGTTGTGGTGACTGGCGAGGCTGGCAAGACCGTACACATGTGGAACAATGCCGCCTCTGGCGAGTTCACCAGCTTCAACAAGCGTGGCTGGACCGACGGCGACACCAACTGCACAGTAGGCGAGCTGGGCGGCGAGAGTCCTGATGTCATCTCTGTAGGTTCGTTCAACTCGAAGGTACAGTACCAGCCCATCAATTTGCAGGGCACACAAAATGCTTACGGCCTCAACGAGGAGCTGACGGGTAAGTTCCTGGAGCACTCCGCCTTCTCAAGCTACGGTCCTACTGCCGATGGTCGCGTCAAACCCGACATAACAGCTCCTGGCTGCATCATCGTGTCAGCAGGTTCAAGATATTGCTCAGGATGGAGCGACGACACCAATGTCATTGCCCGCACTGGCAACGATCTCTATACCAACGACGTAGGTACTTCTATGGCTTCGCCTTACGTGGCAGGCTGCGTAGCTCTCTGGCTGCAGGCCAACCCCAACCTGACACCTAAACAGGTGCTCGAAGTCATCGGCAACACAGCTGTCCAGAATGACGATTATATGCCAACAGGACAAATCTTCCCCAACAACACATGGGGCTATGGCCGTATCAATGCCATCAAGGGTCTGAAGCAACTGCTCGGCACAACAGGCATCGATGATGTCAAGGCCACTGAGTCTATGTACCGCATCATAACCGACCGCCAGGCTCGCACCGCCACATTCTACATTGGCAGCGACAAGGGTCAGGCTCGTGTAGCCGTCTACAACCTCACAGGTCAGTTGATGTATTCTGCACCTATCAACAGCAACGGCGAGACCATCAGTCTGTCAAGCCTGCCCCACGGCGTGTATGTATTCAAGCTGACACAGGGAAGCAACACACAGACCATCAAGTCTACATTGTAATCTCTCAGTCTGAGATAACTCTATCCAATAGGGAGGGTGTGTCATAAATCTGTGACGCACCCTCATTTTTATTTTCTTACCTTTCTCAAACCAGCCTACAGCCCGTGCAGCCTGTTTGACAACTTTGGATTATTATACGCCTCAATGAGCTGATGACCAAAACATACTCTTGACCGTCACTTAATTGTTCCATCGTCAAAAAAGCCTCCTAAAGGAGTGAGATTCTCGGATTTTATTTGTACTTTTGCCATACCATTCAGAGTTTTATTGGTCTTTTAATTGCAACACGAAGACAAGCGAAATTTCTGACATGGTCCAATCCGAGCAACATATGGTTGCTCAGGGTGCTTATAAAATAGATAAAAATATAGTGTTGCGTAAATCAGGGTGAAACAACTTAAAGAAAATGAAGGCATAGAGCGCAGTTTGTTGCTCGCAATGGCTGTTATAGCGGGATTGACCGTGGCTAATTGCTATTACAACCAGCCTCTTTTGGAAATGATACGTCACGACATAGGAGTGAGCCAGCATGAGGCAAACCTCATAACCGTTGTCACACAAACAGGCTATGCACTTGGGTTGTGCTTCCTTATCCCTATGGGCGACCTCTACTCACGCCGTCGCATAATTGTTGTGAACATGACCGTAGCAGCCATGATGGCCATAGTCATTGCTGTTGCCCACAAGGTGTGGCTTATTTGGGGAGCCTCCCTATTGTTGGGAGCCTGTTCCGTTATTCCACAATTTTTCATACCGATTGCAGGACAATATTCCGAGAAGAAAAACAAAAGCAGGAATATGGGTGTCGTTCTGTCAGGATTGCTAACCGGCATTCTCGCATCGAGAGTAGTTAGCGGTTATGTTGGCGAATGGTTGGGTTGGCGAGAAATGTTCTTCATCGCAGCTTTTGTGATGGTGCTGTGCATGGCTCTTACGCTCAAGATTATGCCACAGATAAAGAGCAACTATGTGGGCACATATAGGGGCTTGATGACCAGCGTATTCAATATTGTGAGGAGCAATGGACGCATACGCCTTTATGCCATGCGTGCCGCCTTTAGTTTTGGCAGCATGATGGCCATTTGGTCGTGCCTTGCCTTTAGGTTGGCACAAGCTCCGTTCTTTTCTGGTAGCGAAATGGTAGGAACGTTGGGACTGTGCGGCATAGCCGGGGCTATTGCGGCAAGCGGTGTGGGCAAACTTGTGAATCGCTGGGGCATCAGAAAGATGAGTATTTATGGTGCATGCCTGCAGCTTGTGGCGTGGGCTGCGGCCTGTCTGTTTGGCGACACTTTCATGGGACTTGTTGTAGCCATCATCCTGGTAGATATAGGCTTGCAATGTCTGCAACTAAGCAATCAGAGTGGCTGCATTCAGGAGATGCCTCAAGCCTCTAACAGAGCCAACACCATATTTATGACTACCTATTTTATAGGCGGTTCCTTTGGTACCTATTGTGCGGGATTGGCATGGACACACCATGCATGGACGGGAGTGTGCGCTGTGGGAGCTATGCTGGCTGCAATCTCGCTATGTATAACATGTTTTAACCGGAAGAGAATTTAAGTCTTGACTGTCCTAAAAATCTACAACCTACACTATTTTTGATATTTTGTACACCTTATTATATATAGGGGCGAGATTGCAAAGATGCAATCTCGCCCCTAACTTGTTTTTACTCAAATTTCGCATGTTCTATAACTTCCCCATTTGCGAAAGTTGAGCAACATTATCAAAAAATAAGGGTGATATGTCAGAAAATCAAGCTAAATCAAGTTCTTTCAAGCTACTTTTGTACGCAATTAGAAACAATAACTAAAACAATACTTCTTTCTGAAAGAAGCATTCAAAATAATTATTTCACCTAAACCTAACAACAAGCAAATGAAGTGTAAACAGAGAAACAGATGCAACAGCAACATGATGCGTGTTACATCGACACTGGCTCTTGCCACAGGACTTCTTTTTCCTGCACCGATTGCCATACAAGCAAGCGGAATGCAGAATGCCAACATTAGTGTACAACAAGACAATGTCACCACAGGCCGCATCATCGACGAAAATGGTGAGCCTCTTATTGGCGTAACCGTGCGCGTGCTGAAAGGCAACTCAGGAACCGTGACCGACATTGACGGTAATTACTCTTTACGTGTGGCTAAAGGCACACAACTCAAAATCACCTACACTGGATACAAAGACCAGATTATACGAGCAGGAGGCACGGCTCAGATGCAGCCAGACGAACTGAACCTCAACGAGGTGGTTGTGGTAGGTTATGGAGTTCAGCGCAAGAGCGACGTAACAGGAGCCCTCATCCGCGTGGGAGAGAAAGAGATGAACGAGCGACCTGTGGGCAACGCCCTTGAAGCCATGCAGGGCAAGGCTGCCGGTGTGGACATCACAAGCAACGAGCGACCAGGAGAAATCGGCAACATCACCGTGCGTGGTGTGCGCTCCATCAATGCCCAGAACTCACCATTGTATGTGGTGGACGGAATTCCACTGATGTCGGAAAGCGGCATTGAGACCATCAACCCTCGCGACATCCAGAGCATCGACATTCTGAAAGATGCCTCAGCCACAGCCATCTATGGTAGCCGTGGAGCCAACGGTGTTGTGCTCGTTACTACCAAGCAGGGCGAATCGGGTAAAGCCAAAGTGAGCTACAACGGCACCATGACCTTCGAAACTCTCGAAGACTACTCACGACAGATGAACTCGGCAGAATACATAGAATGGCGCAGATGGTCGTACTACTATCTGAACCCTGACAGATATCCACGTGCCGACCAACCTACGATAGAGAACGACCGAGAGATATTCAAGGCTGAAGCAGATCCTACAGCATGGAACAATATCATGAAAGGATGGGAAGGTGGAACATGGGACGGCTCGAAAGTGCCTACATTCGACTGGCAGGACATGGTAACACAAACCGGTATTACCCACGAACACACACTCAGCGTGAGCGGAGGAAACGACAAAATCAAAAGCTATCTTTCTTTCGGAATCCTCGACAACAAGGGAACTATCCGCGGACAGAGCTATCGCCGCTACTCTTCCAAGATAAGCGTTGACGCCAAGCCTGCCAAATGGTTTAACCTGGGAGCCAACATCAATGGTTCTTACGGTCTGCAGCAATATGGTTCTACAGCCAGCTCACAAGGTTCGCTGCTCAAGGGCTTGCCATCCAACCTTTACTATGCTGCCACAAGCGAATTCCCCTATGCACAACCCTACGATGAGGACGGCAACCGTATCACCAACCCTGGTGGCGACGATATGGTAAGAAATATCGCCGACGAGTGGAAACACAGTACCAACGAGCGCCGTATGTTCCGCGTCATCGCCAGCCTCTACGCACAGGTAGACTTGGGCGAGATATGGGAACCTCTCAATGGTCTTCGCTATCGCCTCAACTTCGGTCCTGACTTCCGTTATCGCCGCACAGGAACATTCCGCGACAAGGAGTCAACCAGCAGCCAGGGACAGAACCATGCCTCCAACGCCAACAACTCCAACGTATCGTGGACCATGGACAACCTGATCTACTACAACCGCGACTTCGGACAGCACTCGCTCGGACTCACCCTGCTCGAGAGTGCCACCAAGTACCGCAAGGAAGGTTCCAGCTTAGCAGCCAACGGCATTCCTTACGAGCCTTCTATGTGGAACGCATTGGACAAATCGCAGATTTCACAGCTTTCCGACTGGGGTACAGACCTCGTAGAACGCCAGTTGCTCTCTTACATGATACGTGCAAACTATAGCTTCGCCGACAAATATCTGCTTACATTGAGCGGACGATGGGATGGCGCCTCACAGCTTGCTGACGGCCATAAATGGGCTTTCTTCCCCAGTGCTGCCTTAGGCTGGAATATGCAACAAGAAGATTTCCTCAAGGACGTAAGCTGGATCAGCCAGTTGAAACTTCGCCTTGGCGTCGGTGTGACAGGCAACTCTGCCATCGATCCCTACCAGACCAAGGGTGGCGTGGCTTCGCTCTTCTACCCCTTCGGCAGCAGCCTGCAGCCAGGTTATGCACCTTCTGAGCCTATCGTTGCTGACGGCAACCTGCCAATGGCCAACACCGCCTTGGGATGGGAGAAAACCACACAATGGAACCTCGGTATTGATTTCAGCTTCCTTAAAGGACGCATCGGTGGTGTCATCGATATTTACACATCTAAGACCAAAGACTTGCTCATGCAGATGAGCATTCCATCTATCAATGGCTACAAAAACACATGGGCAAACATCGGTGAGACTTCCAACAAGGGTATCGACATTACCCTCAACACAGTCAACATCACCAACAAGGACTTCAGCTGGACCACATCGCTCAATGTTTCTTATCAGAAAGACAAAATCGACAAGCTCGCCAATGGCAAGGAAGACGATATCAACAACAACCTCTTCATCGGTGAGGCCATCAACTCGCTGTACGATTATCAGTTTGGCGGCATCTGGCAACCAGAAGACGCTGAGCTCATGGCCAAGTTCAATGAAAACGGCAACAAGTTCTCGGCAGGTATGATTCGCCCCGTCGACCAGAACGGCGACAACCGCATAGATCCTAACAACGACCGCGTAGTGATAGGAAACACCAATCCACACTGGATATTGGGTATGACCAACACCTTTACCTACAAAGGCTTCGACCTCAGCTTCATGCTCTACGGCAGATTCGGCTACAAGGTGAGCACAGGCGGCGAGTGGCAGGGCGGACGCTACATGCAGCGTGCCATCAACTACTACAATGAGAACAACCACCATTCAGAATACCAGAAGCCTATCTACAACATCGGTGGCGGCGACAGCTACTACAAAATTGCAGGCTACAAGGATGGCGGATTCATCAAGGTACGCAACATCTCGCTCGGCTACACATTCCCCAAGGAACTCATCAGCCATCTCGGTGTGAGCAACCTTCGCGTTTATGTACAGGCCAAGAATCCATTTAGAATCTACTCGGCAGTGAAGTTCCTCGAACTCGATGCCACACAGGCCTATACTTCCAACTGGAACCGCGGCTGGACCATCGGTCTGAATCTTGACTTCTAAGAAACTAAAAAAGAAAGGAAACTAACAATGAAAAATAAATATATACTGAACGCACTGATATTAGGAACTCTCTCTATGAGTACTATCTCGTGCAGCGATTTCCTCAATGAGGAACTTACGACCAAGCGTAACACAGAATATCTGAAGACAGAAGAAGGAGTAGCCGACCTGTCGGTAGCTCTCTATGAGAATTTACGCTATCACTTTGCCCGTGAAAACTCTGTAGCATTCACACAGAATGGAGTTGACGAGTTCACTGTAGGAGGAGACGGCTCCAACGCTTCCTGGAACAGCTACGACGGAAACTATGGTCCTACTGTAACAAGCAACTCAACCAAACCAGAAGAACTTTGGGACGAGATGTATGTAGGTATCAGCAATGCCAACACCCTCATACAGAACGTGAAGGAAGGCGGCTTCACCAGCGAGGCCACCATGGAACATTTAGGTGAGGCATACTTCTTGCGTGGCTTCAACTACTATACACTTGTTGCACAGTTTGGCGGTGTGCCGCTCAAGCTCACACCAAGCACCACACCGCAGCGCGAGTTTACACGTGCTTCGGCAGAAGACTGCTACAAACAGATAGTGGAAGACCTGAAACAGGCTTACACACTGTTGCCCGCCACAGCAACCAAAACTGGCCAGATGACCAAAGATGCCGCTGCCCACTTCCTTGCCAAAACACTGCTTTCAAGAGTTAGCGAGCGCAACGACGACTGGAACGCAAGTTACAAGGAACAAGACCTGAAAGACTGTCTCACCTATGCTCAGGAAGTAATCAGCCACCATGCCCTTGCGCCCAACTATTCTGACCTCTGGAACTACACTGGTCCTGACGGAGCCAACGAGAAGCTTGATGAGATCATCCTCGCAGCCCAGTTCAACGCAGACAAGTCGGGCAATACAGGCAACAGCTACAACCAGACTCACCTTTACTACATCTCCATCTATAAGGATCTGCCTTACATGAAGCGTGACATTCCTGGAGAGCGTGAGTATCAGCGTCTGCGCACTTCCTACTACACTTACGATGTGTACGACAAAGTCAACGACTCCCGTTTCTGGAAGAGCTTCAAGACCAAGGCTGCTGTCAACAACCCAAAGAACAGCACTTATTACAAGAAGGGCGACCTCGGAGTGATGTATGTCATCAACAAGCCTGGCGACACACGATATTCCAACGTAAGAATGAACGACGAGGTTGTCTATTCCAAGACAGGCAAGACCATTCCTACAGTCTTTGTGGCTTATCCTGCCAACAAGAACCAGGCTGGCGACAATGCGCTGCTTGACTTCACACAGTTCTATCCCTCACTGAGCAAGTTTATCGACGGCTATCGTGAGAGCGTGACCGACCGTGTAGGAACACGCGACGGCATCTTGGCAAGAGTGGGCGAAACTTATCTCATCGCTGCCGAAGCTTTAGTTCGCCAGGGCAAATATCAAGAAGCCTTGGGCTACATCAACACGCTGCGCGACCGTGCCGCATACAAACAGGGCGAAGACCGTGAGCATCACGTCGATGGTGGCGCTGCCTACAAGTCTGGAGCTCCAGGCTACAAGGACAACGGCGAGAACACTTATATGGCAGAATGTTCATACTACGAGTCAAACGGAATAGCCGAAACCACAGCTCCTACAAGTCTCAAGATAACAGACATCAACAATCTGCCTGCCGAAGACGAAGCTGTCATCCGCAAGCTCGGCTATACATCTGCCTACGACCGCATGCTCTGCTTAGTTCTCAACGAGCGTACACGCGAACTTTGCGGCGAATTCCAGCGTTGGCAAGACCTGGCACGCACCAAGACACTCGTTGCCCGCGCACGTGCTTTCAACTCTATCGCCGCAGCCAACATCAAGGACTACATGGTGCTCCGTCCTATTCCTCAGACTTATCTCGATGGAATACAGAAGAACGGACATGCCCTTACTGCTGAGGAGAAACAAGAACAGCAGAATCCAGGATGGTAAGTTTCCACGGAAGTTTAAGAACTAACGAAACGCTACACCTTATTAATATATATATAGGGGCGAGACTGCAAAGATGCAATCTCGCCCCTATTCTTTCACTTCACTATCTTCCCGAAACATCCTTATCTCGTCAGCGAGAACTTGACACTCAGACCGAAGTCCTGCGTGGTGGTGGGATAACTGCTGCTCGAGAGTAGAGGAGTGTTGGTCTGACGGTCGTAGTAGAAGCTCATGGTGAGGAGCCGGTTGAGGGTGTAATCGGCCGAGAAACTCAGCTTGAGCGCCTTGTTTCCGCTGCTGGCACTGCTCACCATAGAGGCTATGTCGCGCACGATGGCAGCCTGACGGCGGAAGCTGAAATCAAGACGCAGGTTGAGGTTCTGGTTGGTTCCAGAGTTGCGGTTGCTGGCGGCCGCGTTGCTCTGATTCTTGTTCTTTCCCTTCGACTTAATGGCTCGCTTTCCCCTGCCGAAAAGGCTGAGGTTGTTGAGACGATAGCCCATTCCTACGACCCAGTCCTTGCTGAGCGCCTCGTTCACCTGCACACTCGTCATGCTGAGACTCAGCACGCGCGTCTGACGATACTCAGCCTTGAGCGTCATATTGTTGTTGAACGTCATGTCGACACCCATGAGTGGCGAGAACGACTCATTGATGCTTACCTGCGAGATATTGAACATACTGCTCGGTGTGACACTGCCTGTCGCCGTGTCGTCGATGAAGCCTATTCCGTTCATATACTCCTGGAAGGTGCTGTAGGTGTTGTAGCTTCCTATGGCGAAGATGCTCTTATAGGAGTGGTTGATGTTGATGCTCTTGAAGTGGTCGCGCAGCCAGGGCAGTTTGCCCAGTCCGCTGTAACGGACAGTCCAGTTGGGCAGCAGACGGCTGAGTGCGGGGAAGAGCGAGAGCGACGAGCCTCCCATGCTGGTATAGGCATCAAGGAACGCCGGAATCATCACGTCGCCGCTGTACTTGTTGACAGGCGTACGCGAAGCATCAAACTTGCCTCCAGCCAGAGCCGACCCTGCCGGATAGACTGCGTCGGCATAACGCGCCTCCACCTTGTTGCGGTAAGACTCGAGCGAGTTGACAAACTTTTCGAAAGTCTTGCTCTTGTAGCCGCTGCTTGCCGAGCCCATTCCCTCGAAGGCAGAGCCTATCGAGATGGTAGTCATGGTGAAGGTTCCGCTCTCCGTGGTGGGCGTTCCCTCGTACATGTACTGCATGCTCTTCTGCACAGTCTTGGTGCGCGAGGCGTTGAGGTCTATCTTGAGATTTCTCACCGGTTCGAGCGTCATGCGCAGCTGCAGGTCGTTGGTGGTGCTGCTGGCAGCAGGTGTGGCGATGGTGTCGTTCACCAGGAGCCAGTCGTTGCGTCGTGCCTTGTCTATATAGCTGTCGTCCACCATACCGAAGGCGAAGTCGAGGCCTGGCGAGAGTACGCCCTGCTTGGTCTGTCCGAAGGCGTCGCCGATGGTGGGCAGGAATCCTGGCAGCGTGAGCTGATAGTTGTTGCGATAGGTGAAGCTGATGTTGCGCACCATCATGGCCGTGCGTGCCACAGCCTGCATGGTCTTGTACCAGCCCTGGTTCTCGAGCGGTTCCTTCGGCAGCACGGTGAGTTTCACCTTGGTGGCAGTGTCAACCTTCGAGATGAGTTTTATCTGGTTGGCGTTCACCTTCTTGTATTTCAGTTTCATCACCTTTCCGTCCTCAGTCTTGGCGGTAACGATGAGTCGCTTGCTGTTCTTGCCGTGGTTCACCTTGATGATGGTGTCGGGCATGAGCACCACTTCCTTCTCGAAGGCACGGCGGTTCTTGGGCAGTGCTTTCTTCTGCTGCTCTGCCTTCTTGTTCTGCTTGCTCCGCCATTGTTTCTCAGCCTCGTCGGGGTCTTTTCCGGCAGCCTCGGCTTCCTTTCTCACCTTTTGCAACTCCTGTTTCTGTCGCTGTGCCTCCTGCTTCTGCTTGGCTTTATCCTGCTTCTTGCGCTGCAGTTGCGATCTTGACGGCTCGCGGTCGAAGCGCTGGTTGGCCTTCTTGAGGAAGGGCACGTGGTTGTAGAGTTTCACCAGGTTGAACGATCCGTTGAGTGTCACGTCGCGGTTGGTGTTGATGGTGTTTCCGTAGTTGTTACCGTCCTCGTCGTCGGTTCCCTTGTTCCAGGAATAGGTCGAATTGTAGTTGGCGTCGGCATTCATCCAGTCGAATACGGGCAGCAGGTTGAGCGGCAACTGATAGGATGCGGTAAACGTCTGATTGTAGTCGAGCGGTGTACCGAGGTGCTTGATGCTTGTCCACACCGAGTCCTTCCAGGCATGATACTGGTCGGGATAGAGGTCTTTGTTGACGGGTGTGTAAGGCTCCTCTATCTGTGCGTGTGTGGCGCTTCGGAAGTTGGCGTGCAGGTTCTTGGTGAGGTCCCAGCGCACGGCGAACTCTCTATTCCAGAGGAACTGCTGGCTGAACGAGAGCGGCAGCTGCGTGTTCTCTGTCGACTCCATGTCGCGCTCCTGCAGCTCGTAGTAGTTGCGCGTCATCTCGGTGTTGAACGCCACATTCTGCGGCAGCCAGTTCAGTCCGAACCGCTTCAGTATGTCGAGCCACTTGCTGCGGTTCTTTATCTTCTTGAACGGCTCCCACGCCTTGTAGACCGGAGTCCACGAATAGTCGAGCGCTCCACGCCAGTTGTCCTCTTTCTCGTAAACGGTGGTCTCGCCCGTGGTTCGCTGGTGCGAGTGGCTGTAGGAGAAGGAGAAGTTGGCAGGGTCGTATGGCATGGGGTGACGCTTGGTGGAGATTCCTACCCTTGCGTTGGAGATGGAGAAGTTGGTATTGGTGACCTTTGTCACGGCGATGCTCTCTATGGAGTCGCGCTCGTGTCGCGATCCAGCCGCGTCGAGTGCGTCCTTGAGTTCCATGTCGGTGTCCATCGGGTTGTACTTGGGCGAGGTTTTCTCCTTGGTGATGCTGTAATATAAAGGTATGCTCACCTTGGCCTTGTCGGGGAAGAACTTTCCGAGCTCGAGGTTGGTGGTGACGCTGTACGAGCTGTAGGTGTCGGTGGATCGGCTTGCCACTCCGTCCTCCAGACCGCCGAATCCCTCGCTCTGATATTTACCTGTGGCGTTGACGCTTCCCAGGTCAGAGAGCTGCACATTGAGGTTTCCGTTGGCAGCCCATCCGCCCTTGCTGTTGTGGTCGAGCAGACGCAGCTCGTTGACCCACACCTCCACACTCTTGATCTCTCCGGCATTGTTGCGCACGCCTATCATCATGGTTTTCACCTCTCCGAGTGTAGGATTACCCATGATGGTGATCTTGTTGTTGGGATGGTTGGAGTCGTAGGCCGAATAGGGTGCCGAGAAGGAAGCCATGCCTTGCGACTTGGCCTGGTTGCGCGCCTTCTTGAGTGCGGTGAAGACGGTGAGCGCCACGTCGAGCATGTTCTCCTCGGGCCACACGGCACGGCAGTCCTCGTAGCTGTATCGGCTGTAGTTGTTGCGTGCCGGTGTGAGCTTCAGCGGTATTTCGTACTCGTAGTAGTTGTTCTTGTAGTCGCTTCCCAGACGGATGAACACCGAAGCCTGATTGTCCTGCAGCGAGGTGACGTCCTGCTCCAGGGCGTTGGCGTGAACAAACATCTGCATGCGCTTGTACTGTCGCAGGTCGAGGGTGGTGTTCTTGTACACCGCCTTGGCCTCGCCCGTGCTCAGGTTCTTGGCCACGAGGCTGAGCGACTGCTCGTTGGCCTCGACGAGCTGTGGCTGCGTGGGGTCTTGCTCGCGCTGTACGCCCGGTGGCAGCACGTAGTTGACAGGTGTCTTCTCGGCATTCTCCTCTATGCTCACCGCACTGGCCTCGAGCGTGCCGCTGTTGGCAGCGCCCAGCAGCTGGTCGTAGGTTCTCCACTCGCCCCTTACCAGGTCGAGTGTGCCGAAACGCAGCACGATGGGCTTGCGGAAGTTGGTGAGGAACATGCGCATGAAGCGTATGCTGGAGAAGTCGTTGATGTTGCCTTCCTTCTTCTCGTACTGGTCTACGGGAATGCGGAACTGATACCAGGTGACGGTGGGCTTGCTGCCGTCGCGCAGTGTGGGCGTGTAGCTTCGCTTGTCGACGATGAAGTTGGAGCCCACCTGCAGGTCTTCGGGTCGTATGCTCACGTGATACTGATAGTATTTCTCGTATTCGTTGAGGGTGAAGTCCTGGTTGATGTCCTCCACGTCGGGCGTCGACTTGTAGGAAGTGTCGTAGCTCTCGGTGCGGCTGTCGCTGTCGGGCGAGTTGCCCTGTGGGTTGTTGATAAACTTGTATCTGTACAGGATGGGTGCCTTCATCTGGTCCCAGTCGCTGCCACGGTAGTAGTGGTAGTCGTCGCGAGCAGGGTCATTGTAGATGCTGTCGAACACCGCCTGGTTCACCTTGCCCTGTATCTGGCTGAGATAGGCGTTCTTGTAGTAGTCGCGTTCCTCCTCGTCGTTGAGTCCGTTGAATCCCACGTCCTGCAGTGCGCGGCTTCCCTTCGTGGTGGCGAAGGCATAGGTCACGGTGCTCTGTGCGGGAATCTTTCCCCACTGTGTGTAGGTAAAGTTTGACGTTCCGTCCACGGGCATTCCGCTCTCATAGAATTTCTTTCCGTCGCGCAGGATGTCCTCGCTTATCTCGCCGAGGTTGATATAGAAGTCGCCGCCATACTGGGAAGCGTCGGCCTGCTCGCGCGAGTAGATGAAGGGGTCGAGCATCCAGAACTCGATGTACTCCACGTTGGCCTGCTCGAAGTCGTTGGTGTCGAGTTTGCGCATCATGCCTCCCCAGTTCTGCTGTGGCATGGCGAGGGTTCCGTCGGGCTGCAGGTCGGGGTTGAAGTTGTAAGGACCTGGCTCGGCAGGATAGTAGGCGAGGTTGAGCACGCTCAGCGTGTTGGTGGCTCCGCTGTAGGAGCTTTGCTGGCGCAGTGGGAAGAGCTCGCGCACATAGACCTCACGCACATAGTGATTGGACAGCTGTGCCAGGTCGCTCTTGATGTGTCCTGGTGTGAGCGAGCTGCCCCGTCGTGTGAAGAGCGGGTCGATGGTGTACCAAGCCAGACGGCTGCGTCGGAATCCGCTGGTCAGCCCCGTCTTGTCGTTGTAGTCCTGACGGAAGTTTGACGAGGGCACGCTGGAGAGCACCCACGATGTGGGCGACATGACGTCGATGGTGTTCTTGGTGTTCTCGAAGTCGTCGAGATAGGATGCGTTGTCCTGCGTTCCGCTGGCCTGTCCGGCAAAGAGTTTGGCAAACTCGCCTGTGAACGAGATGTAGGATGGCTGCGTGAGGTGCAGGAACGGTATTTTGTCGAGCATGTTGGTGAGCCACTGGCTCTCGCGCTTCCAGTTGAGGTTGAAGCCCACGAGGGTGTTTCTGAGAGGCTCTGCGCCCATGGTCACCTTGGTGGTGAGGGCCTGTTCGGTGAGGTGCTGCAGGGTTCCGCTGATCTGGAAGTTCTTCGAGAAGTCGTACTCCCAGTTCACGCCAAACATGGTTTTGCGCATCTGTCCGTAGTCGGTGTTGCTCTCGAGCGACACGTTGACGGGTGTTCCAGCGTCGATGATGCTCTGGTTGAGGATAGTAACCTCGCCGGCATTGTAGTCCACCGCGTAGTCGGAGCCTTCGGTGAGAGTCACACCTCCTGCCGTGACGAGCACCGAACCCTGTGGCACGTTGTATGCGCCTAAGGAGATGACGTTGGCGGAGGTTCCGCGAAACTGTCCCACGAGTTGAAATTTGTTCTTCTCGGCTATCTGCTTCGCCACGGTCTTGGTGCTGTCGTAGAGTTCGGTGAAGGCATACTTTTTCGCCACCTCGTCGGCGATGCCCTTGCCCTTGAGATAGGTGTAGAGATAGCTTCCGAAAGGCTCGGCCTTGGGGATGAAGACGCGTCCTTCCGATACGGTGTAGCCAGCCACGTAGTCGTAGTAGCCGTTGCTGTGGGGATTGTTGTTGTTGTCGAGTCGGTCGGCTCCCAGCACCTTGATGATGGGCTGGTCTTTCACCTTCGCCTCGGGAATGTAGTTGAGGTAGACGCCCGTAGAGTCGCTCTGATACTTCACGTCGAGTCGGAACTTCTCCTTCTCCACCTGCGATGCGAGGTAATACACGTTCTTCATCATCAGATCCCAGTTGCCCTGCTGCGGGTTGTTGCTGGTGTTCTTGAGCGACTTGACGAAGAGTCCCTGTCGGGTGTCGGTGATGTCGGATGCGAACTCGCCCACCTGATAGGTAACACCGCCGTAGGTGTACTCGTAGGCCACAGCCAGCACCTGGTCGGTCTGCAGTCCGCTCCTCAGCGACACGTAGCCGAGGGCAGTGTTCACCGTATATTCCGACGAGGAGAGCAGCCTGGCGCTCTCCAGCTTCTCGAAGTCGTCGCCGCCCTTCAGTCCTGCTCCTTCGAGCACGGTGGCGGCCTGGTCGATGTCGCGTGCTGCGGCATACTGGTTCACCATGGCGTCGTACTCGCTGTTGGCTCTGTTGGAGGGCACGGCCGTTCCTGTAGCCGCCCACATGGGGTTGCTTATCTTCGAGGTCTCGCCCAGGTCGGTGAGGGCTATGATGTTTCGGGTGTTGTTGGTGGTGGCAGTCTTGTTGGTTACCCAAATCTCCACTCGGTTGATGGTGACGCCAGTGGTGAGGTTGGGCAGTTTCTGCATCCATGCGTCGTAGTGGTCGCGGAAGTATCGCGAGAGGAAGAAGTGTCGGTTCTCCTCATAGTCGGCCACATTGATCTCGAAGGGTGTGAGCTGCACGCCTCCCTTCGACGACACGCTCTTCGACGACGATTTCTTCTGCGACAGGACGGTCTGCAACTTCAGTTTGCCAAACTGCATATCGGTGCGCACACCGAAGAGGCTGCTGGCACCGCGGATGAGCGACGAGTTGGAGGGGAACGACACGTTGCCTGCCTCCACGAGCTTGATGATCTCGTCTTCCTTGCCGTCGTACTTCAGCTTCATGTTCTGCGCGTCGTAGTCGAAGGTGGCGTCGGTGTTGTAGTTGAGGTTCATGTTCACCTTGTCGCCCACCTTTCCGTTGACGTTGAGGTTGATCTTCTCATCAAACTCCATCATCGTGGTCTTGCGGTTGCGGATGGGCAGCGAGGGGTTGTCCACACTCTTCTTGTTGATGCCAAACTTCAGCTCGGCAGTTCCCTGCGTGCGCACTCGGATGCCTCCGGGACCGAAGATTTTCTCGGCAGGTCCCAGGTCGAAGTGCATGTCGGTGAAGTCAAATTTCTCCTTTCCCTTGGCCTTATATATCTCGTCGTTCTGCTTGCGGTAGTAGGCACGTCGCTCGTTGAGCTCGCTCCATGCCATGTACTCGGCAGGCGTCATCATGATGGGAGCCGAGAGCCATGCGCCGCCCAGCTTGTTGCCGATGACGTAGCGGTCCAGCGTGTCGTTGTACTCCACGTGGTATTTCATGTTGTCGGGGCGCTGCAGGTCTAACGGACTCTGATACAAGTCGCCCGTGCTGATGGGCTGTGTGCGCTGTACAGGCCATCGTGTGTGCAGCAGCGAGTCGGGTATGGTGTCCTCGTCAGCGAGGATGGGCTGGGCCGTGATGCCGGGCTTTCCTGCTGCCGCGGCAGCCTTTTTCGTCGTGGCAGCCGTCTGCTTCCTACTGGCTGCGCTGGCATTGCGGTTCTGTGCAGTTCGCTGCCGTGTCCTGTTGTCCTGCCAGTACGACAAGCCAAAGGCATTGCCGATGACCGAGACCATCAGCAATGCCATCAACAGAAAGGCATATTTATATTTTCGTTTTATCAACATCTACACTCGTTTCTTCTTTTTCGTCATTTTATTCGTTTCAGAGCCATCTTGATCACCTGTTCCACCTTCAGGTCGGGCTGTTCCTTCAGGATGTCGACCACCACCTTGGCCGATGGCGCTGGCGAGAATCCGAGCATGGTGAGTGCGCTCACCGCCTCGTCCTTCACGCCGTTGTTCACCATGTCCACGTTTCCTCCGTTGGCAGGCAGCTCGTCGGCTATTCCCATGCTTACGATCTTGTCCTTCAGGTCGATGATGATGCGCTGGGCTGTCTTCAGTCCTATGCCCTTCACGCCCTTGAGCATCGCCTCGTTGGCAGTGGAGATGACGTTGCACAGCTCGCGTGGCGACATCGACGAGAGAATCATCCTCGCCGTGCCAGCTCCCACACCCGATACAGTGATGAGAAGACGGTAAAGCTCTCGCTCCTGCTTCGAGGCAAAGCCATAGAGGGTGAACGAGTCGTCTCTTCCACCTGTCACCAGTACTTCGTGAACGTACAGTTTAGCCTCTCTCTTACCCTGTATGGCAGTATATGTGTTGAGCGAGATACTGAGCGCATACCCCACGCCCGCGGTCTCGATAACGGCCTGTGTCGGCGTCAGCTCGGTCAGGTCGCCATGTATATATTCAATCATGATTGTCGTTAATAATTTTATGATTTCACATCTCTCGTCATCGCGCCCATGCGCATGCGATTATATAATAAACGCACATTCGGCGCTATTATTGCCAAAGAGGGGGAAAATGTTTTTGCGCCACTTTTGCAAATGAGGAAATTAAAAGAAGTTAGAGAAGCTCAAGAATTCAACTCCTGCATTTGCCCTCCTTCTTTCAATCTGTAAGCATTCTCACCCCACCATCCTTACACTATCCTACAAAAACATACCTAAAAGCTATGATTTTACAACTTTTTGTCGGTTCTTATAGTTAAAAAACTATTAAAACGTTCGTTTTCTCGAATAAAAGCTATACTTTTGCAACCGGAAACTGAACAAACAACAAATAAAAGAAAGAATACAATGAAGAAATTTAGAGCAGCCGTAGTAGGTTACGGCAATATCGGTAAGTTCACCGTCGAGGCACTCGAGGCAGCTCCCGATTTTGAGATTGCAGGCATCGTACGCCGTCAGGGCGACAAGAACAAACCAGCCGAACTGGCTGATTATGATGTAGTAGACGACATCACCAAGCTGAAGGACGTGGATGTAGCCATCCTCGCCACTCCTACCCGTTCCTGCCCAGAATACTCTGCCAAGATGGTGGCTCTCGGCATCAACACCGTCGACAGCTACGATATCCATACCGGCATCCTCGACTATCGTACCAGCCAGATGGAAAACTGCAAGAAGGCAGGCAAGGTGAGCGTCATTTCTGCTGGCTGGGATCCAGGTTCTGACTCAGTAGTGCGCGTGCTCATGGAAAGCCTTGCTCCTAAGGGTCTTACCTATACCAACTTCGGTCCTGGTATGAGCATGGGCCACTCTGTTTGCGTACGCAGCAAGCAGGGAGTCAAGGAGGCTCTCTCTGTCACCATCCCATTGGGCGAGGGCATTCACCGCCGCATGGTGTACGTAGAGTTGGAGGAAGGCGCCAAGCTCGAGGACGTAACTGCCGAGATTAAGGCCGACCCTTACTTCGCTCACGACGAGACCCACGTCTTTGCTGTAGCCTCAGTCGATGATGTCAAGGACATGGGCCATGGTGTGAACCTCGTTCGCAAGGGCGTTTCGGGCAAGACTCAGAACCAGCGTTTCGAGTTCAACATGAGCATCAACAACCCTGCTCTCACTGCTCAGGTATTGGTCAACGTGGCTCGCGCCACCTTCCGTCTGCAGCCAGGCTGCTACACCATGCCCGAGATTCCAGTCATCGACATGCTCCCCGGCACTCGCGAGGAAATTGTCGCCACACTCGTGTAAGATTGTTTTCCGCAAATATTCTGTTCCCCCTGCCCATCGGCAAGGAACATGAAACACAAAGGGAAGAGAGCCACTATGTTCTCTTCCTTTTTTCGTTTACTCATTAGCCCCTGCTTATCTGACTTTCGCAGCACAACCCACAACACTTCACTCAATTTCCTATGCCCCCTACACATTGAAGCATTAATCTTTGTTTACGCTTACACTTTTTTCTCTTTTTCTTGGAATGTTCAGGAAAAAGTAATAGATTTGCAGAAGTTGTGTAAATGATAGTTTAATACTTTGTCAGCTGCCCGATAGTGCCCCTCTTGGGTCTTAATAGATGACCGGCGCCTGTCGTCTATTGTGACCGCCCTTGGTCGTAATAGATGCCCCCTGCGAGGCTCCCTGAGCACTTTCATTGGTAGACGGTGCAAAGAGAATGCAAATCGAATGTAGAATATCAAGCTTGCTTGAATATTTTGCTGAGATGCAGCTTTTCTTCTGCAAAGAGTTACTTATGAGTCATGATGTTGAGCACCATGTCGTCGGTAGTACGCATGGCATCGGCACCGATGGAGGTGAGGTTGTGGATGCAGCGGTCTACATCGTCGTCGACGATGCCCTCGGCAGAAGTGACACAACGGCCCTCCATGGCGAGCAGCGAGGAGAGCAGAGCGGTGCTGACTCCCGACGAGATCTTAAGCGAACAACTGGGCTTGGCTCCGTCGCAGATCATGCCCGTAAGGTTGGCCACCATATTCTTCACTGAGTTGCAGATGCGCTGATAGTCACCGCCCATGAGATAGGTGATGCCGCAACTGCTGCCTATGGACGCCACCACGCAGCCGCACAGCGCCGACAGCTTGCCGAGGCTCTGCTTGATGTAGATGGCGGTGAGATGGCTGAGCATGAGGGCTCGGATGAGCTCTTCCTCGGTGTTCTCGTTCTCGAGGGCATAGACGGCAACAGGATTGGTGGCACAGATGCCCTGGTTGCCGCTGCCGCTGTTGCTCATCACGGGAATCATGGCTCCTCCCATACGGGCGTCGCATGCCGATGCGGTGCGCGAGATGATGTGCGAGAAGATGCTGTTGCCGAAGATGCCGTGACTCATGGGGCGGTCCATGGTCTTGCCTAAGCAATGGCCGTAGTTGCCCTTGATGGAGAGCTCGGCTGCCCGCATGTTGTACTCCTTGGTCTTCAGAATGAAGCTGATCTCGTCGAGGGGAGCTGTCATGGCGAAGTCGTAGACCATGCGCATGGAAAGTTGTATGTCGGTGTCGTCCTCATCGGCGCCTCCGGGCTGTCGCTCGTCGAGCACCACCTCGTCGTTGCGCTCGGCAAAGACAAAGTGGGTGTGGCTGCCCGCGATGATGGCGGCGGCCTGGTCTTTACCCGAATGACAGACAACCTCGATGTAGAGTTTCTCGACGATGCCCTGCTTCAGCTTGATGTCAATGTCGGCATCCTCGATGTAGCGCTTGCCCTGCTGCAGAGCTTCGGGGGTGAGGTCTTTGAGCACTTCGAGCTCATATTCGGGCTTGCCGATAAGGGCACCCAAGGCTACAGCGATGGGCAGGCCTATCATTCCGGTGCCGGGAATGCCCACGCCCATGGCATTCTTGAGCATATTGGGGCTGAGCAGCACCTCGATGCTGTCGGGACGCTTGCCCAACAGAGTGGCTGCCTTGGCCGTACACAACGCCACAGCCATCGGTTCGGTGCAGCCGATGGCGGGAACTACTTCCTTATTGACAAGAGCGATGATGCGCTCGCGGGTCTTCATTTCTTGCATGATATTCTCTATTTTTGGGGCAAAGGTACGAAAATTATTCAAAAAAGAATAAAAGTGATGATAAAAAAATTACTCAACTTCCGTAAGTACGAAAGTTGAGTAAATTGGGAAGATTAGTCTTCTAACTGGAAGAGAGGATCGGCGGCTGTAAGCATCACTGGCTTTTGGTCGAACTCCTTGAGGAGCTGGGCAGGAACATACTGCTTGTCGACCACGAGGCGGAACATGTACTCATTGAACCAGCGGTTGGTCATGATGAGACAGCCCTTCTGTCCGTTGTCGGCGCCCCAGCTGTTCTCCACCTTCCACTTCAGCGGCTTGCCATTGGCGTCGAGGTCGACGGCGGTGAGCGTCATGGCGTGGGTAGAACCGCTGTCGAAGGTGCTGATGCGCTCGGCCTTGTTCATAGGGAACGTGGTACCGAAGAGCGAGGCATAATCATAGTTGTCGAGGTCGAGATAACCGCGCTTGCGGTCGAACTGCTTGCCCACATCGTAGCTGGAGTACATCTTGCGACCATCCTTGAGCGAGGCGATGGCGAGGCTGGCAATCTCGTCCATAGGCAGGTTGAGATACTTCCAGTTGTGGCCGTCGTAGGTGTGGCGGTCGTACTCCACCTCGTAGGTCTTGTGGTAGGGGCGGCGTGGGTCGTTCATCACCATGATGAAGGTGCCGTTGAGTTCCTTGCCCACGGTAGCGTCGTAGAAACTCTTGGGAGTATAGGTCTTCGCATCACCCATCTGCTTGCCGTCCTTGTTGCGGAAGGCGTAGCTGAACTCCTTGACAGGCTCGCCCAGGGTGAGGCATAGCATGTGATAGACGGTGGCGAGCATCTCGGTCTTGCGGGCCGCTATCTGCTTGGCGTTCTTGCCGGCGGCAGCCATGCGGCGAAGCTCCAGTCCGTACTCACGCAGCTTGCTTGCCACGAGACGGCTCATCTTGTTGGTGTTCTCGCTCGAATAGGTCTCGGGCATCGCGCTCATAGGCACCAGTCCGTACTTGGCTGCCAGGTCGGCTACGCCGCAGAAGGTTCCGCCGTCGTTGAGCGGACTCTTAAAGAAGAACTGCACCTGAGGGTCCTCGATGGACTTGCGTGCATGGTCGATGACGCCCTGAAGCATGAGGTTGGCCTTCTCCAACTGGTCGTAGAAGAAGAGATAGTCCTGCGAGAACTCCACTGCCAGGGAGTCGGCATGAGCCTTGGCGAAGTTGGCACGCAGCACGTTCATGCCGCTGAACATCCAGCAACGGCCAGAGCTCTTCTGGTTGTGGATGCGCTGCGCGGGAGTCTCCACGCTGAAGTGAGTGTCAACAGGACCGGCATTGGCACGGTTCTTCACCAAGTCGTCGATACTGTTGGCAGCGATGGCATTGAAGAGCGCCTTGTCGGCAGCCGATGTCTTCTGCATTTTCTCGATCTGCGAGAGCATCTGCGCCGAGATGCCTCCCTGCTTGACCTGAGCCATCGTGGCGGCTGAAACGGCCAGCAAGGCTCCTAAAAGGAAGATGTTTTTTCTCATTATGTTGTGATATTATTGATTTGTCGGGATGCAAATATACGAAGAAAATGTGGGAAAACAGAAATAAAAAGGACAAAAATGACATATACTGAAAAAAAAATACTACCTTTGCATGGTTATTCATGAGATGAAGACATGGACAAAGAGAAGTTTAGCCTTTTAAGCAACATCAAGTATCCCGAAGACCTGCGCAAGCTGAGCATCGACGAGCTGCCGGAACTCTGCAGGGAACTGCGCGAGGACATCATCGAAGAGGTGGCGGTCAATCCCGGACATTTCGCCTCCTCGCTGGGTGTCGTCGAAATCACCGTAGCCCTACATTATATATATAATACACCCTACGACCGCATCGTGTGGGACGTGGGCCATCAAGCCTATGGCCACAAGATACTGACCGGGCGGCGCGACGCCTTCTGCACCAACCGAAGGCTGCACGGCATACGCCCCTTCCCCACTCCCTTAGAGAGCGAATACGACACCTTTGCCTGCGGGCACGCCAGCAACTCGATTTCGGCGGCACTCGGCATGGCTGTGGCCGCCAAGCAGAAGGGGGAGAACGACAGGCACGTAGTGGCAGTGATAGGCGACGGAGCCATGAGCGGAGGACTCGCCTTCGAGGGAATCAACAACGTATCGAGCACGCCCAACGACCTGCTCATCATACTCAACGACAACGATATGAGTATCGACCGGGCCGTGGGAGGTATGGAGAAATACCTGCTCAACCTCGACACCAACGACACCTACAACCGACTGAGGTTCAAGGCTTCGCAATGGCTGCACTCGAAAGGCTACCTCAACGATGACAGGCGAAAGGGAATACTGAGACTGAACAACGCGCTGAAGTCGGCACTGAGCCACCAGCAGAACATCTTCGAGGGAATGAACATACGGTACTTCGGACCCTTCGACGGACACGACATACGCGAAGTGGTGCGCGTGCTGCGACAACTCAAGGACATGAAAGGCCCCAAGTTGCTCCACCTGCACACCATCAAGGGCAAGGGCTACGAGCCTGCTGAGAAGAGCGCCACCATCTGGCATGCACCAGGAAAGTTTGATCCCGAGACGGGCGAGCGATTAGTGAGCGACACCAGCAACCAGCCGCCCAAATATCAGGACGTCTTCGGAAACACCCTGCTCGAACTGGCACAGCAGAACCACAACATCGTGGGTGTAACGCCCGCCATGCCCACCGGATGCTCCATGAGCATCATGATGAAGCAGATGCCCGACAGGGTGTTCGACGTGGGCATAGCCGAAGGACACGCCGTCACCTTCTCGGCAGGAATGGCAAAGGACGGACTCATGCCGTTCTGCAACATATACAGCTCGTTCGCACAGCGAGCTTACGACAACATCATACACGACATGGCGCTGCTCAGTCTGCCCGTGGTGCTGTGTCTCGACAGGGCTGGACTCGTTGGTGAGGACGGACCCACACACCACGGAGCCTTCGACCTGGCGGCGCTGCGGCCTGTGCCCCACCTCACCATCGCATCGCCTATGAACGAGCACGAGCTGCGCAACCTGATGTACTCGGCCCAGTTGCCCCACCACGGTTGCTACGTGATACGCTACCCCAGAGGCAACGGTGTGCTCACCGACTGGCGAAACCCCATGCAGGAAATCGTGACCGGAACGGGCAGAAAACTGAAGGAAGGCACCGACGTGGCTGTGCTCACCCTCGGACCTATCGGAAACGATGCTGCCGAGGCCATAGCCGAAGTGGAGAAAGAGACGGAGGGACTGAGCGTGGCCCACTACGACATGCGATTCCTGAAACCGCTCGACGAGAAACTGCTCCACGAGATAGGAAGCAGATTCAACCGCATCGTAACCATCGAGGACGGCGTGCGCATGGGCGGCTTCGGCTCTGCCGTCCTGGAATGGATGAGCGACCACGACTATCATCCTCACGTCATCCGCATGGGACTGCCCGACGAGTTTGTGGAACACGGCACGATAGCACAGCTCAGAGAAATCGTGCACATGGATAAGAAATCAATCAAAGAAGCTATTATAAAAGAATGAAAATCATCATTGCTGGCGCATACGCCATCGGAACGCACCTGGCGAGACTCCTGTCACGCAGCAACGAGGAGATAACACTCATCGACGAGAGCGAGGAGCGGCTGGCAAGCATCGGCTCCGACTGCGACCTGCTCACCATGGTGGGAAAGCCTACAAGCCTGAGGGTATTGCGAGATGCGGGAACGGCAGACGCCGACCTCTTCATCGCTGTCACGCCATTGGAGAGCACCAATATCACTGCCAGCATCCTGGCGAAAAACCTGGGAGCCAAGCGAACGGTGGCACGCGTGGACAACCCCGAATACATGGATCCGCAGGCACAGGAGTTCTTCCAGGGACTGGGCATCAGCAAGCTGATATATCCAGAAATGCTCGCCGCTGTCGACATCAACAACGGACTGAAGATGAGCTGGGTGAGACAGCGATGGGACGTGCACGACGGCGCCCTGGTGATGCTCGGCATCAAGCTGCGACAGACCTGCGAGATACTGAACCAGCCGCTCAAGGACATCAGCGGACCGAACGACCCCTACCACGTAGTGGCCATCAAGCGAGGCGACGAAACCATCATCCCCGGCGGTAACGACGAGTTGAAACTCTACGACCTGGCTTACTTCATGACCACTCGCAACTATATTCCCTACATCCGAAAGATAGTGGGCAAGGAGCACTATGTGGACGTGAAGAACGTGATGATTATGGGCGGAGGACGCACGGCCGTGAGAGCCGTGAAGAAAATGCCCGAATACATGGAGTGCAAAATCATCGAGAAGGACGAGGCACGGTGTGAGTACCTCAACGAAATACTCGACGAGAACAAGACGCTCGTCATCCATGGCGACGGACGCGACATCCCGCTGCTCAACGAGGAGGGAATACGCAGCACGCAGGCTTTCGTGGCGCTGACGGGAAACGCAGAGACCAATATCCTGGCATGCCTCACAGCCAAGCGCATGGGAGTGAGAAAGACCGTGGCTGCCGTAGAGAACGTCGACTACGTGAGCATGGCTGAGAGCCTCGACATCGGAACCATCATCAACAAGAAGGTGATTGCCGCCAGCTACATCTATCAGATGATGCTCGATGCCGACGTGATGAACGTGAGATTCCTCATGAATGCCAACGCCGACGTGGCGGAGTTCATCGCCAAAGAAGGATCCAAGGTAACCAAGAAGCCTGTCAAGGATCTGGGAATGCCCATCGGCGTGACCATCGGCGGACTGGTGCGTGGCGAGGAGGGAATGCTCGTTTCGGGCAACACGCAGATTGAAGCGGGCGACTCGGTCATGGTATTCTGCCACAACATCAATATGAAGAAGATAGAAAAATACTTTGTATGATGGGAGGTAATGGGAACTTCCATTAACTTCTTAAAACTTCCCTCACTTGAGAAAACTTGAACAAAAAGAATGATCAACTGGAAACTGATATACAAGGTTCTGGGGCAGCTGCTCTTCATTGAGGCTTCGCTGCTGCTGCTCAGTCTGCTGGTAGCTGTCTACTATCAGCAGGAAGACATCTTTGCCTTCATCGTGGCAACGCTGACCACCATTGGCGGAGGACTCATCCTGAAATGGCGAGGACACGGAGCCGACAACTCCATGTCGCGACGCGACGCCTATCTCGTTGTCTCGCTATCGTGGATTATCTTCAGCCTCTTCGGCACGCTGCCCTTCATGGTGAGCGGCTACATCAACCACTTCACCGATGCCTACTTCGAGACGATGTCGGGATTCACCACCACCGGAGCCACCATACTCGACGACGTGGAGTGCTTTCCGCACGGACTGCTGTTCTGGCGATCACTCACACAGTGGATAGGCGGACTGGGTATCGTGTTCTTCACCATCGCCCTGCTGCCATCGCTCGTAGGCGGACAGACCAAGGTGTTTGCCGCCGAAGCCACAGGCCCTATCAAGACCAAGTTGCATCCACGTATCTCCACATCGGCAAAGTGGATTTGGAGCATCTATCTCATGCTCACCATCGCCTGCATTCTGTCGTATTATGTGGCGGGAATGGGACTTTTCGACAGTTTCAACTATGCCATGACGACAACGGCAACGGGAGGCTTCTCCACCCACAACACCAGTACCGCGTTCTTCCATTCGCCATCGCTCGAATACATCTGTACGTTCTTCTGTTTCCTATCGGGTGTCAACTTCACACTGCTCTATGCCGCCGTCATCAAGTTTAAGATCAAGGAACTGTTCCGCAACTCCGAGTTCCGATTCTACATCTTCCTCGTCACGGTCTTCAGCATCTTCATTATGGTTGAGCTCATCGTGATGCGCAACTACGATATAGAACACGCCTTCCGCAGCGCCATCTTCCAGGTGGTTTCGTTTATCACGACCACAGGTCTCTTCAACGACGATGCCGCACTCTGGCCTCACGTCACATGGGTGGTGCTGTCGATGTGTATGTTTATCGGTGCCTGCTCGGGCAGTACGAGCGGTGGACTGAAATGCATCCGTGGCGTCATCCTGTTGCGCATGGTGAAGAATGAGTTCCGACAGATATTGCACCCCAACGCCGTGCTGCCGCTCAAGATCGACGAGGTGAACGTGCCCATGCAGAAACGCGTCACGCTGCTGGCTTTCCTCACCATCTATCTCATCATCTGCGTCATCATCTCGTTCACGATGATAGCGATGGGAATCGACAACACCAATGCCATCACCATCACGCTGAGTTGCGTGGGAAACGTAGGACCAACCTTGGGAACAGAGATTGGACCCACCATGTCGTGGAGCGAACTGCCCAATCTGGCCAAGTGGTTCTGCTCACTCATGATGCTCATCGGCCGTCTGGAAATATTTACCGTACTCGTGATCTTCACACCAGCCTTCTGGAAGGAGAATTAGGGGGGGGGAAGGAAAACGGTAAAAAAGTAAAAAGGTAAAAAAGTAAAAAGAGCCTCCTTGCTGATAAGGTGTTTCATGTAAAGGATAAAAAATAGAAAAATAAAATCAACATGACATAAAATAATAAGTGTACTCTGCTCGTTATTTGTATAATAAATACTCAACTATAACAAGTGTTGAGCTAAAAAAGCAAAAGAGTAAAAAACTTATTCTATCTGACTGTAAATTATAAACACAATGAAACCATTAAAATTTGAACCCTTATTGAAGTCCACCATCTGGGGTGGCAACAAGATTATCAACTTCAAAGACCTCAACCTGCAGCAGGAGAAGGTGGGCGAGAGCTGGGAAATCTCTGGTGTGCCTGGCAACGAGAGCATCGTGGCTGACGGCGAGATGAAAGGCAAAAGCCTCAACGAGGTAGTCGCCGAACTGAAAGACAGCTTCTTAGGCAAGGAGAACTATCAGCGATTCGGCAATGAGTTTCCGCTGCTCATCAAGTTTATCGACGCCAACACCGACCTCTCCATTCAGGTGCACCCCAACGACGAGATAGCGCACAAGCAAGGCAAGGAGCGCGGAAAGACAGAGATGTGGTACGCCCTGCCATGCGAGCCCGAGGCCAAGCTATACAACGGTCTGAAAATGAAGATCACACCCGAAGAGTACAAAAAGATGGTGGAGAACGACACCATCACCGACGCCCTGGCACAATACAAGGTGAAGGAGGACGACTGCTTCTTTATCCCTGCAGGCAGAATACACGCCATCGGAACGGGTTGCTTTGTGGCAGAGATACAGCAAACCAGCGACGTGACTTACCGCATCTACGACTTCAAGCGCAAGGACAAGGACGGCAACTACCGACAGCTGCACACCAAGGAAGCTGCCGAGTGCATCGACTACACCGTGCTGTCCAATTATCGACAGGAATACAAACCTGTGAAGAATCAGGGTGTCAGCATCGTGCGCTGCCCTTATTTTTGCACCGCTGTCTACGATCTCGACGAACCTATGACGCTCGATTACTCTGAGCTCGACAGTTTCGTGATTCTCATCGGCCTGAAGGGCCAAGCCACCATCACCGACAACGAGGGCAACACCATCACCCTGCAGGGCGGCGAAAGCACCGTGGTTCCAGCCTCCACCCAGACGTTGAAGGTAGATGGAACATTGAAGTTCCTCGAGACATACGTGTAATTTTTAAAGGTAAAAAAGTAAAAAAGTAAAAAGGTAAAAAGAGCCTTCTTGCTGATAAAGTATTTACTTTTTTACCTTTAAAAATCCTTTTCCAAATATCTTTCCACGTCCGCCAGAATCTTCTGGAATTCCGGAGAAAACTGATAGTAGGTATTTTTCTTCATCATCATCTTCACCTTGCCGAGGCTGTTCTCGTAGCAAGCTATTTCGGTGCGTGCCTGTTCGCTGTGAACAGCACGGTCGCGGATGTCGTTCTCCTGCTCATTGCGCAGAATGTCGCACACCGTCTGCACCACCGGACTCACTACCAGGTCGAAAAGATGATGACCCTGGATGTAAAGATAAGTATTGTTGTCGTTGATTCCCAAGTCGCGCAACATCCGCTCCGTCTCAGGCAAGGCATCCTTGAGTTTGGGGAAACGGCGCTCCAGCTGGAACATCTTCGCCCTCACCTTCTTGCTCAGATACTCTATCGCCCACTTCGGATTCTGAATGCGTACTGAGGGAAGCACCACCACCTTGTTGAACTCGCACATATCGAAGTGCATCGTCATCTTGCGGCGCTGCAGAAAGACAACATGCCATACAAAGAGAGGCCAGATGGTTTGGGAATAAGACTGCAGGAAGCGCTCAAAGTTGAAAATGCGATGGTCGTTGAGCGTCACCATCACACAGGTCTCGTGCAGTCCCTTGGCATAACACTGGAAGTTTTCTATCGCGTAGGCATAAGTATGAAAGATGTAGGGATTCTCCAACATCTGTCTCGACATCTCCGTAGCGCCTTGCAGAATATAGTCGTAGTCGGCATCCACACAGGCTATCATGTCTCTGCCCACGCCCTTGAGCATATTGGAGATGGCAGCCTTCTTGCCCCTGTCGAGATGCTGGTTGCGCGAAGGCAGCATGATATCGAAAGTTAGTTTGTCGTCCTCATAACGGCCAAGCACCGAGCGCCAGAAGAACACATCGTCGTAGCTCTCGACGTAGACTACTATTCTGCGCCGGGCTTTCTTCGGAGTCATCTTGTTGATGGCCTCGAAGTATTGCGAATTGATATTATCGGTTAAACGTTTAGCCATAAGCAGAACAATTAAACACTAAACATTAAACACTAAAACATCACTTAATCGTTATGTCGTTCACCTCAGTCACACGGTCGGTCCAGCCGTCCATGACCACAGCAGGACTGTGGGTTGTCATGATAATCTGAATGTTGGGGTTCAACTTCAGCACCAAGGAGATAAGCTGCTTCTGCCATTCAAAGTGCAGACTGATCTCAGGCTCGTCCATGAAGAGCACATAGGACTGATTGTCTTCCACCAGCACAGTGAGCAGAATGGCAAGCATCTGCTTCTCGCCTGCCGACAGCTGATAAGGCTGCAGCACCTCGCCGATCTGGTTGAACTTGATCTCGTTGGCAGTACGGATGATAGTCTTGCCCGTCTCGCGGAACAGGTCGTCCACGATGTCCTGAAACATCCTCTTGGGCTCGCTGAGCGCCTGAGCCTTCTGGGCAGCATCGGGTTCGCCACTCTGCAGCACGGCAATGATACGGTTGCCGATGTTCACCTGATAGTCGAGATACTTGCGCTGCAACTGGAAGAGCTGCCAGTCGAGCTCGGTGACAAGCGTAAGATCCACCTTGCTGATCATCTCAGAGTTGAGCAGCGGACGGTCGACCGAACGAATCACGTCAAACCGAATCCACTTAGCCTCCTCGGGCTCCACCTTCAGATGAACACCCTTGAGCAGATGGCTTGGAAACTCGCCCCCGGCACTCAGGCCTTTCACTACCTTGTTGAGAATGGTGCTCTTTCCCACTCCGTTCACACCGCTCAGGATGTTCACCCTGCGGTCGAGGTTCCAAAGTATGTGCTTGGTACCACTCCATAGAGAGTCTATCTCTATCTGCTTGATATAATCGGCATATTTCTGCATAGGTTTATACTTTTATCTACTTTAACTCTAAAACTTAGGGCAAATATAATCATTTTAACCGAAATTTTGTACCTTTGCACCGATTTTTTATATTAAATAAGGTAAAATGGGTAACAACAAACCACTTTTAGCCCACTTGTGTCTCTTTGGATCGGGCGCATTCTGGGGACTGATGGCACCTGTAGGCAAGGATGCCATGACACACGGCATCGAGGGCATCGACATGGTATCATTCCGCGTTCTGGGCGGAGCCATCCTCTTCTGGCTCACTTCACTCTTCACCCGCAGGGAGCACATCCCTACAACCGACATCATCAAGTTGGCTGGAGCAGGACTCTTCGGACTGGTATTCAACCAGTGCTGCTACACCATCGGACTGAGCATCACCTCGCCCAGCAATTCGAGCATCATGACTACATCGATGCCTATCTTCGCCATGATTCTGTCGTTCCTCATCCTCCGCGAGCCCATCACCTGGAAGAAGGTGGCTGGCGTACTCTTAGGCTGCAGCGGTGCCGTGCTCATCATCATGACAAGTGCCACGGCGGGAAATGCCAAGGTGGGAAACATCTGGGGCGACTTACTCTGCATGGCCGCACAACTGTCGTTTGCGCTCTATCTGTCGCTCTTCAAGCCCTTGGTGGGAAAGTATTCGCTCTTCACCATCAACAAGTGGATGTTCACCTGGGCATCGGTCATGATCCTGCCTTTCTCCGCCTCTCATGTGGCTTCCATCCCATGGGCTGAGGTGCCAGTATCGGCATGGTGGGAAACGGGCTACGTCATCTTCTTCGGCACTTATCTGGGCTACATCCTGATGATGATAGGTCAGAAGACACTCCGACCCACAGTGGTTTCGGTATACAATTATGTGCAGCCCTTGGTCTCTGTTTCTGTCAGCGTGCTCGTAGGCCTGGCAGTCTTCAAAGGCACGCAGGCTCTTGCCGCCCTCCTCGTCTTCTCAGGTGTTTGGCTGGTTATCAAGAGCAAGTCGAAACACGACATCGACAAGCACGACCACAGCCTGGCCTACGAGAAAAGGCATGCGTAAACTGATTTCATGTCGATAAAAAAACAGTAACTGTCCTCATCTGACATAACCTTTCAGATGAGGACAGTCTTTTTTCGCCAAATTAGGTAACAAATTACAGCCAAATTGGGTAACAAAACACAGCCAAATTGGGTAAAAAATATGCAGCCAAATTTGGTAATTCCAAGATTTCATCGTATATTTGCAGCAGAAATAAAAGAGATTTGACATGAAGGAATACAAGAAAAGAATTGCAGATAAACTATTGGAATACAGATTAGAAGAAGTTGGAGCTGTATTGATAGAAGGACCAAAATGGTGTGGAAAAACAACCACAGCAGAACAAAAGGCCAAAAGCGTGCTATACATGGCAGACCCAGACAACCAAAACAACTATCTGGAAATGGCGAATTTAAAGATAAAAATGCTCCTAAAAGGAGAAAAGCCACGTCTCATTGACGAATGGCAAATCATTCCGCAAATCTGGGATGCCATACGATTTGAAGTGGACCACCAAGGTGAGGAAGGCTTGTTTATCCTCACTGGTTCTGCCGTGCCTACATCATCTGAAAAAATACATCACACGGGTACAGGACGTTTCGCTTGGATTACCATGCGCCCTATGTCATTATGGGAATCGAGAGAATCTACAGGCGAAGTAAGTATCAGCGAACTGTTTAAAGGAAATGCAAACCAAGAAGGTTTCAACAAATTGAAACTGGAAGATATCGCCTTTCTCGTCTGCAGAGGAGGATGGCCCAGTGCTACAACCAAGAACACAAGAGCTGCCTTGCGACAGGCATACGACTATTACGATGCAGTGGTTAAGACTGATATTTCAAGGGTAGATGAAATCAGCAGAAACAGCGAACGAACCAAGCTCCTTCTGCGTTCATACGCCCGTTCACAAGGTGGACAAGTCAGTATCGGAGCCATACGACAAGACATGATGGAAAATGATGATGAGACGCTGGCAGACAAGACTGTTCAGAGTTACATCGGTGCGCTCAAAAAAATCTTCGTCATAGAGGACATGCCTGCCTGGAATCCGAACCTTCGCAGCAAGACAGCCATCCGTTCGGCTGAAACCCGATATTTCGTTGATCCATCTATTGCTGTGGCAGCATTAGGTCTTGGTCCTGATGATCTCATCAACGACTTGGAGACTTTCGGCTTGCTCTTCGAGACCTTATGCGTTCGTGATCTTCGTGTATATGCAGATGCCATAGATGGCAACGTCTATCATTATCGCGACAAGAACGGCTTGGAATGTGATGCCGTTCTCCATCTCCGCAACGGTTCATACGGTCTCATCGAAATTAAGCTGGGTGGTGCACAAGCCATCGAAAAAGGAGTCTCTACGCTAACTGCTCTTGCTGACAAGATAGACACAACCAAGATGAAATCCCCATCTTTTATGATGGTACTCACAGCTGTCGGCGACTATGCTTACCGCAGAGAAGACGGAGTATATGTGGTGCCTATCGGCTGCCTGAAAGATTAATTTTAGAATACAACCTCAAAACTTTTATATATGCCATCGCTACTGCCTTTGAGAAATCTTTAAACCACAGAAGCAATCATTCCAATTCTTTCCAATTTTGCAAACATTGGAAAGAATTGGAATGTATCAGTTTTCAGATTCCTAACTCTCTAACATATCAAATCCCCCAAGAGTTTTCGTGAGCCTCTTGGGGGAAAACTTGAATTTGTTATCCCTTTATATACCTATTATTAATATCTACTTTCTTAGTATTTGGGATTCTGTGTAAGGATATTGTTACTCTTATCACGCTCACCCTGAGGAATTGGCAAGAGGTAATCACGCTCATCGTCAAAATTGCGACCCTTCTGCACATTATACTTATTGGCATAAGCACGCATTACCTCACCAAAACGATGCTGGCGCATCAAGTCGTCGCGTCTCCATCCTTCCATAGCTAACTCTACACGACGCTCATGCCAGATTATTTCTCTAAGTTCATCCTTGTTGGTCGTTGTGATGTCTGGCAAAGTGCTGGAAGTGGTTGCTGGTACGTATGCCTGCATATCCTTACGTGGATCAAGAGGATTGGTTTCACGAGCACGTTTTCTTACCTTATTCAAATACTTTTTAGCCTCAACTGGTTTGTTCATTTCGTTGAGGGCCTCAGCATAGAGCAAGAGAACATCTGAATAACGAATCAGACGGATATTGTAAGAAATCATCCATACATCCGTACCTTGTTTTTCAGCCTTAGGCACTGTCATCTTGTAGTCGTGGAAACCTGTAGCACTCTGATGGTTATCCTGAGCTTGCTCATCACCTATATAACGGTCACCAGTACGAGTGAACACGTAGGTCTGACGTGGATCATCTACATCATAGGCTTCAAAAAGATCAGTAGTAGGAACATGGAATCCATAACCCTGATAACCAGGAACATCGCGAGAAGTAAAGAAATGAGGCACATTGGTACCTGTAGCAATCGACTTATCGTACACTTTATTAGGCAACTCGAAAATTGACTCAATGCTGTTTTCATACTGAGGACGCCAATTCATACCATAGTCGGGCAAAAGATCGTAATCCTTATCCACTTCTACGATATCACGAAGTACTTTCTCGGCATTATCAAAGTCGCCACGGAACATATAAGTCTTAGCAAGCATGGTCTTGGCAAATCCACGAGTTACGTGATATTGCTCGCTCGCCTCATATTCGCCCTTTGCTGGAAGGGTAGAAGCATCCGTCAAATCAGAAATAATCTGAGTATAAACTGCATCTGCAGAAGCACGAGGAATCTTCAAAATTTCAGCAGGCTGCATAGGTGCTGTGATAAGAGGCACTCCTCCGAATGTAGTAACAAGGCTATAATAACCAAATGCACGCAAGGCCTTTGCCTCCTTTTCATAACGGGCTAGTAATTCCTTGTCACCCTGAGCTGTAGGAGCATTGGCAATAACATCATTACAACGGTTAATGAGACGATAAAGGATTTCCCAACGGCGTCCCACTTCTCCGTTTGTTGTATATACCGTGAAATTAGAAAGTTCCATAACTTCTGCACGGTCACCGTCGCTACTACCTTTGAGAGCATCATCAGTAGAACAGTCACCCACAAAATAGAAGTTCAGAGCATACTCATTCCAAGTATTACGCAACTGCAGATAAGCACCTGTAAGAGCTTCATTTATATCACTTTGCTTCTTATAGAAATTATCACTGGTTGTTTTACCATAGTTGGGTTCATCAAGATCACAACTGCCTAAAGTTAATACTAAGGCAAGAGACATAAAACTTAACAATATTTTTTTCATAATAGTATGTCGTTTAAATGATTTAGAACTGTAAATTAACACCAAACATGAAGGTTCGTGAAGAAGGATAACGTGTAGAATCATAACCCATGTTGAGAGGATTTGTAGCTCCCAAGTCTGGATCAAGACCACTATAGCCTGTAATCGTAAACAAGTTTTGTGCAGATACATAGAAACGGCAACTTGTGATATAACGTAACTTAGCCATTAACTTAGAAGGCACCGTATATCCCAATTGCACATTCTGCAAACGAAGATAAGAACCATCCTCTACCATAAAAGAAGACACACGATAATTGTTGTTGTCATTATTTGTTGTTATGCGTGGGAACTCAGCCTTATCACCTTCCTGTCTCCAAGCCTTGGTATAAGCATCAGCCAAAGCATTCTGATAACCTACTACAGCTAAAGTGCCTCGTGAAGCATTGTAGATATCATTTCCCAATGTTCCTTGGAATGCCATATTCAAGTCAAAGCCCTTGTATTCGAAACCCAAATTGAAGCCATAGATTACATCAGGATTAGGATCACCAATAAACTGACGGTCATCATCATTAAGAGCCCCAGACTCTGTGAGCTTAGCAAACTTGAAGTCACCAGGATGTGCATTAGGCTGGATCTTAGTTCCATCCTTATCCACATAGTTATCTATTTCTGCTTGATTCTGGAAGATACCCAGCTGCTTGAAACCATAGAAACGACCGATAGGACCTCCTTCATAAGTGCGACTTACTGCACCTGTAAGATATTCAGAAGACAGCTTAGTCACCTTTGTCTTATAGGTTGAAAAGTTAAGTCCAGCATGATAGTTGAAATCTCCTATGTGGTTATGATAATTAGCCACAAACTCAAAACCTGTATTCTTCAGGTCGCCAGCATTGAAGAAAGGACTATTAGGATAAGCGCCGAAAGAAGGAATAGGCATCTGAAGCAACATATCAGAAGTCTTCTTCACATAGAAGTCCATGCTCAAATCGAGAGAATTGCGCAAAATTGTGAGGTCAATACCAACGTTGGTCTGAGTACTTGTCTCCCACTTGATATCCTGATTACCTTGATAAGTAGGTACATATCCCTGACTGAAGCCAGAACCAAACCACCATTGAGCTTCCTTGTTAGTACCAATAAGGGTGAGAGGAGCTGTAGCATCAATACGCTGATTACCATTCTGTCCCCAACCTGCGCGCAACTTCAAGTTGTCAAATACCTTGCCAAGAGAAGAATCCTGGAAGAATTTCTCATTACTGATTCTCCATCCCAAAGACAATGATGGAAAATATCCCCAACGATTGTTCTTTGCGAAACGAGAAGAACCATCGGCACGGAAACTTACGGTAGCTAAGTATCGATTGTCATAAGAGTAATTAACACGTCCCAAATAAGAAAGCATAGAGGTTGTTATCTTATCACCTGAAGTCTGGTCGCCAGAGGTCTGAGCGCTGAGTATACGATATATTTCTTCATTACCCAAAGCATTGCGCTTGAAAGCATTGATACCTTCTGAGCAATTCTTTTCATAAGTCATAGCAACCATAGCATCAAGATGATGCTTTCCAATAGTCTTATTATAGTTCAAACGCTGCTCTACTAAATAATTAAATGTGGTAGAAGTGTTGTTTATCAATTCTGTTTGCGTATTGTACTTGCTTTCACGATTACCTAACATATCATCAGAGAAGGTTGCTGTATAAATAGGCTTAAAACTCTTGAATGTGTCTTGATTACGCTCAAAGCTAAACTGCAAACGATATGAAAAATCTTTTGAGAAATTAATCTTAGCAAAGGCATTTCCGAAAACATTGAACAAATCGTTATGACGATCATTCAACTTTAATATAGATACTGGGTTAGGGTCGAAAGACCACTCGGTAGGAGCCCATTTGTTATATTCATAGTTCTCAGAAGATGGATCCACCAAAGGATTGATAACTGGTGTAAATGGGTCGGCCTTCTGAATAAATTCGAAAGAAGGCAATGCACTGGTATCTCTCTTGCGCATGCTTGCTATATTGATAGTACCTCCCAATGTTACATATTTATTGAGATCGTACTCCTGATTCAAACGAGCATTCAGACGACGGAAACCAGTCTCGATAATAGTTCCTTCTTCGTTGACGAATCCTAAGCTAAGTGCTGTACGTGACTTTTCATTACCTGTGCGAATGCTCAGATTATAGTTTTGATTGAACGCATTACGGGTACACTCTTTCCACCAGTCAGTACTATAACCTTTTTTATACTGATTAGTAAACTTCACTTTATCAAAGGTAGAATTATCACCATATGCCGTCGTGATAAAATCGTAGTACTGGTCACTATTCATCATATCGAGGGCCTTATAGCTACTTCTCACACCAACAGAGGCGTCAAGCGTCACTATTGTTTGCCCCTTGATACCACTCTTGGTTGTTACCAAGATAACACCATTAGAGCCACGAGAACCATAGATAGCACAAGCAGATGCATCTTTCAACACCTCCATACGCTCGATATCTGCAGGATTCAGATTGCTGATATTATCCATAAACTGGCCATCCACAACATAGAGAGGATTATTATCATTGACCGTTCCCAAACCACGAACACGAACCACAGCATCAGAACCAGGCTGACCACTACTTGTACTTACGAATACACCAGCAGCCTTACCCGCCAAGAGATTAGAAACGTTGGATGTTGCATAATTTTTAATATCCTTCTCACTAATAGACGACAAAGCTCCTGTAAGGTCACTCTTGCGCTGTGTACCATAACCGACGACAACTATTTCATTTAAGGTGTTATCGGTATCTAATCGGATATCGTAATTACCATCCTTAAGTGTCTTCATCGTTGTGGAAGTATATCCCACATATGATACATTAATTTGGTTTGACTTCACCTTGAGACGATACTTTCCTTCCAAGTCTGTCACGGTACCATTATGGGTACCACTCTCTACTACAGTGACACCTATAAGTGGTTCTCCTGTATTACGATCATAGACCGTACCCGTAATTGTTTTTTCTTGCTGCGCAAAGGCAGAAGTAGAAACTGCCATGGCAATTAATACTGACAAAAAATGCTTCTTCATAGATTTACGTTTTTAATTATATGAAATGATTTGATGATTTGCTAAAATTTTCCCATTTTTTATTTTGAGGCGCGTTTTAGCAGGAAGCTCGTAAATAACACGTGCCGACTTAGCAGGTATACTTATTTTCTGACCACTATGCATGTTTCTTGCAACATACTCTTTTGCAACAATATCATAAAGGTCAAAACTCTTACGAGACGAAACATAAGTAACCTGTTGAGCATATTCATAGGGATTGTAATACAAATAGGCAGGATAGTTACGTTGGCTATAGAAATCTGTTGCATTGCAATCTAAGCGCAATATTCCTTTAACATCTGTCGTATCGACAATAGCTCCTAAGATACCTACTGGCGATGTACTGTAAACACTCAGCATGGAGGTTGTTGGATTACCAGCAATCCACTTAGGTCCATCACCGATAGCAACAGGACTTTTACCCAGTAGTGAGTACTTGCCATAGTCATCAGCCTTGCGCAAACCTTCGTATGCAATATTGTTTTCTGTCAAATCACGATATTCAGGAGCCCACTGATGCTTGGTATCGATGTTTTGTGGGAAGAACAATCGACATGCACTGGCATTATTGAGCATCCATTTTCCTATAGCAGCAGCATACTCTGGAGCGTATTTTACCATAGGAACAAAAGGCCATGCAGGCTTAATACTATTCATCAAAAAAGCATATCCGCCACCATCCGTAATGCTGCCTTGTAAGCCACTTACATCATAATCCCCCCATTTTCCTACGATAATACCCCAACCTGTACGTCCTGTTGGACTCTGACATCCATCAAACACCCAGTCAAGGAGTTTGTGCACATCATACTTTTTTCCTTCAGTTGCATTCAGATAAGCCGCGGTATAACATCCCAATGGAAGCAACGCCTCATAGAAGCGACTTTCCTTTTGTGAGAGCAATGCCTCTGTTGCACTTTTGGCATGCTGCAGATAACGCTTATCTCCAAATTTCTTATAGGCACATAACAACACATAAGCATGTCCACCTGCAGCATCTTGCTGATATGGGATATGACTACGACCTCCTCTCATCTTTCCATAGTCGAAATAGGAATAATCGTAATTACCAGCTAAAACAGAGTCTGCTTTAGTAAATTGTTCTGCTATACTACGCAGAATCTTTTCTGAGCCATCAACATGAGGAAAAACATCGCTAACCGCATAATACAACGCATTTGGCAACACATCATACCACCAATCACGGCCATAACCGCCTCCTAAATCAGCTACTCGTGGATTTGTATTATTCATCACTATATTCCAACCATTAGCACAATTATAAAAGTTCTGCACCATTTTCACATAGTTATAACCATCTTGGTGAGTCTTATCGATACCAACCAAGCCTGCTCCTAAAATAGCAGCCAAAGAGTTTAGTGATTCATGAAACTCGCCCCCATTGTGCAAAGGACCTTGGCGCACATCACCAAGTGCAGTGTAAAGACCAAAGGTCTCTTGGTCTATATTACGACGTGCGTTATCCTTCCAAATCAGAGGCCCCAATTCACCTTGGTTATTCCAATCAAAGACATAGGCATCAAACGATTTAGCCTTTTCTCGCCAGTTAATCATTTCGTAAGTTTCTGGCATATCAGGCATAGATACTATACGATTTATCTTCACTTGCTTCACCGCATTGCGACTATTTTGGGCATCAACTGGTGCTGTAAAAAACAAGGTTGACAAGATGACACTAATCATCATTTTATTTTTCTTCATAACCATTTTGTTTAGCTAATAGATTTGATTGTTTTGTTATATTATTGGATAGAGGATAGGCTAAGATCTGCAACGCTGACACTATTACTAAAGCATACTTCAGAGCAAAATCTTCAGAGATACAGTAAGCTAATGCAATAAAAAGTAACAAACCAGAGGCTCGACCTATAAACAAACCAACCTCGTGACTCATGATATAGGTATACTCATTTCTGTTTTCCAACTTTGCTACTACATCTATTGTACGCATCATAACAGGGAAATAAGCCAGATCGAACAATGGCTGAAATATGACTTTACAGAGTACAAACATGATGACACCTACTGCCGAAAACAAGATACCATTGGCCAATGTTCCGATAAAAAACACCCATACACTACCAAAGAATATCCACTTACGATCTTGTGGACGAGCTATACGACCTAACACATATACCATAATGGCTGTTATCGCACCACTGATACCTTGAATGAGACCGAGGGCCCCTTCATCGCCAACAAACTTCATTACTAAAATAGCTGGAGCTGTAACTAAAAATCCTTGTACCATACCTTTCAAACTGGCTAAAAGTAACATTTTGCGCCAAAGTACATGAAAGTGTATATGCAAGAACTTTATCTCCTTAGGCATCACAAACTGTCCTTTCCACAAAACAGCACATGCCAATAATGTCAGAAAAAACACACCTATTGTCACAACTTTGTAACTCATGCTTACATCAAACAAGAAGCCAAGGATCTCGACTCCACTCATCCCTCCTATAAATGCACCGATAATCAAAGGCACAGTGATAGATGCTACAGAAAAGAAAAATGACTCTAAACCAAAATAATAATTTCGATTTTCATCATTGGTGTTATACAGAGCTAAAAGATATCTATTTGTCCAGAAAAAACCAGATGCTGCTCCCAGACTAAATCCTGCCAGCCCTAAACCGACGAGCCCCAATCCTTGTATATTCATCATTCCTGCCAAAGAGACACCACTCACCAAGATACCAGCCGAATAAAGTGTCTTTACGTTTAAGAATTTCAAAAAGAAACCATTGACCATAGATGTAAATACTACACCTACATACATGGCAAGCTGATAATAGGCCACCATTGCGGGATCATTAGTATCTCGCATAACATAAGCACCAGCAAAGATTTCTACAACTGGAAGCACGAAACCATAAATCATGTTCGTCAGTAGAAGTACTTTCATGTTATGCTCATGCGACTTGAAGAAACGAATTTCGTTCAATATTCCTTTCATCTACTTAAGATTTTAAGCTATTCAACACTTTTTGAATTGACAAATCAGCGAGACATATCACTTCATCGCTCGCACCATAATAAAGATGAATGGTATCACCATCTACAATCTGACCATTACTAAATACTACATTCCCAAAGAAGCCTGTCTGCTCATAAGTTGCTATAGGCTCCATAATAGGCTGCTCAGAACGAGCAAGGACTCGAGTTGGATCGTTCAGATCGAGAAGCATGGCACCTAAACAATATCTATTTTCGGCTGTAGCTCCGTGATATATCTCAAGCCAACCCTCACTAGTCTTGATTGGAGGAGCTCCTGCACCTAAACGAGCGCTATCAAAATGGCCGTTACGGGTTGTTGCTATACATACATGGTTACCCCAATGTACGCGATCTGGCGACTCTGCTATCCACATATAATTGCCACCCAGTTCAGGACTACTTGGACGATGGAAAGCATAATATTTATCACCTATTTTCTCTTCGAACAAAGCACAATCCTTATTATGAGGAGGGAATATCATACCATGATGTCGGAAACTTTTGAAATCTTGCGTTTCGAGCATACCAACACCTACTGCTACTGGTGATACTTCGGTAAATGTTAGGAAATATCCATCTTCCATCGTTGCCACGCGACAATCTTCGATACCAAACGATTCAGAAGGACGACTACCAAATATAGGAGGATAAGCTACATCTTCATGAAAATGTACTCCGTCTTCACTAAATGCTAAGCGAAGATAAGAAAGTGTTGTCAGATAATTCTGACCTTTATATTTGATAACTCGAGGATCTGAAGCATCCAAATCGGGGTCGTTCTTGTCAAATTCTAAGACTTTAAATCCTTCATCTGTATAAATAGGGAAAGATATTTTCCCATCTATCTGTTTCGGACGCTCAGCTACACGTATAACAAGACCTACACGGCCATCCATCATAAATACTCCAGGATTTAGTAAACATGCAATTTCCATACCTTCAATGGCAGGTACGAAATCACATGGCTTCAAAATCGGATTCAGGTTGTTTCTTTTAGTTATGTCCATTGTTTTATATTTTAAAAAAGTTTCAATTGCACTGCAAATTTATATTCTTTGTTGAAAATGGCAGTATATTGCCTTTGCAAAGTTGTATACAGGAATACCACTGAAACTTTTTAACCCATATAGATATATTTTGAACGTACATATACATAATAGACGAGAATATTCGGCTTTTCTTGCATTTTATTCACTATTTATTCTTAACTTTGCATCATCAACAACAATCAAGACATGAAAAGGATTATAAATGTATATACTATTTCCGTTGTGTTATTAATTATAAGCGCTATCGGAATATGCCAAAACCATAAGATAGAGTCTATACATATAGACAACAACAATGGTATGAGCAATAGTTCTGTCAACGTTATTTTCCAAGACTCTCAAGGCATTATGTGGTTTGGAACATGGGATGGCCTCAACAGATATGATGGTCATAAGTTCGAACAATATCTGTCAAAGACCAAAGAATCTACAACTCTCCCCCATCCTGTCATTAGAGACATACAGGAGGAGGACAGTCTACACCTATGGATAACAACAGACGGTGGCATTAGCCGTTTCAACAAAGCAAACGGTGAATCTACTCGTTTTCTATTAGACAGCCCTGTACAACTACATTATGGCGAAAAAGCTTTTAAATGCACTATTGACAGAAAAGGGCATATTGTTGCAAACTATAATACAGGAAAAATATATTTGTATTCAAAGGCATCCCATAGTTTTATGCCCTTACATGTCCCCTATATTCCCAAAGGAGACATAGAATTTCTCAGTTTTGACGCTAATAACAGACTTTGGGTAGCCAACAACAAGCAACTTACTTGTTACAAACTGGAAGGAAATAGTCTAAAAGTAATAAAGACCCATACCATACCACCACACACCATTTCACTACTACGTGGAGGAAAAGGCCATATCTTTGTTCAGACAAAAGAAAAACTACTCCACATAAACAACCAAGGAGAGCTACAAAACACCCAATTAAACTTTAATGAGAAAATACTTTGCATCAGTAAGTCACAGCAAACTATATATATAGGTACAGACCACGGTTGCTATGTGTTGGAGAATGGAAAACGCACATCCCTCCTAAAAGGCTATGCTGTATTTTCTATATATAAAGGTACACAGAACATTCTATGGGCAGGAACAGACGGAAAGGGCATCTATCAATTCTTCGAAAATTCACGTTTCATCCACTCTCCCAAGCTTACCAATATAGAATCTCCTATTCGTGCAATACTCCAAGAAGATAAGACGGTATGGATAGGAAGTAAAGGAAATGGTTTGTCACGTTATCAAATGGTAAACGAAGACAGCATGGTGAACACCCACAATTACGACTTAGGACCAGGAAGAAGCTACAATGCCGTTTTTTCTCTCTGTAAAGGAATTGATGGCAAACTTTTTATCGGTACTGACGGAAATGGACTGCCATTCATTGAAAATAGAAAATTGCAAAAAATGATTTTCAAAAACCCAAAAGACGAAAAGGCCGTTTATTCTGTCTACTCCATACTTCAAGAAAACGATAGCACTCTATACGTAGGAACAAGTGGTAATGGTTTACTCAAACTTACCATCAAAGATAACCTGGTTCTACGCATCAACAAATATGGTTTGTCACAAGGTAGAAACTCTCTTGAGAGCAACATTGTATATAGCCTTGTAAACGATGGTCGTTATCTTTGGATAGGCACTCGAGGAGGAGGCCTGAGCCGTCTCAATAAGGTAAATGGAAAAATAAACACCTATCGTAACAATTCACACGAAAACAATTCTCCAATCTGTGATGACATCATCACCCTACTGAAAGATCACAAGGGACGACTATGGATTGGAACAACCCAAGGACTAAACTACATAGAGGCCAACAACGACCATGTGGTTTTTAAACGACTCAAACCAAGCGTCCATTTAGACAATGCTAACATACATGGTATCGAAGAAGATATATTTCACAACATTTGGATTAGTACAAGCAATGGCATTATACACCTGAACCCAGAAACCCAAAATGCTATCAACTTTTATTATCGAGACGGTTTACAAGGTAACGAGTTTTCGGATGGAGCAAGTTTTTCTGGCTTAAACAAGAATAGAATCTTCTTTGGTGGAACAAATGGCATCAGTATTATTTCACCCTTACAGATGGAGAAGGATGTTTTTATGCCTAAACTTTTACTCTATCAAATTTATGTAGACCAAGAAAAAAAATTCTTTCCTGGCAAGGATATTGTGGTCGACAACAAGACGCATACAATAGAGATTTCATTTTCCGTCCTCGACTATATAGACAACGACCGCTGCGATTTATCATATTCGTTAGAGCGCGATGGATGGTTCCAAAACAAGGATATATCTTGGACACAAGTTGGAGAAAGCAAGAAAATTATTCTCAGTAAACTTTTTCCAGGACATTACACGCTACACGTAAGACAAAGTAACTCTACTCATATTTGGGCAAACCAAACGCTCGATATTCCCATACAGGTAACTTTTCCCCTGTGGGCAAGATGGTGGACTATCCTTTTGTACGCAATTGTCATTTTCCTTATTATAAGATACATTTTCCATATCAAAAAAGTACACATGGAGATACGCCACGAGGCAGAGATGGAACATCGTAAGTTGCAAAGCCGTGAGGATATCCATCAAGCCAAATTGCGTTTCTTTGGCAACGTAGCACGTAAATTTACCAACAATATGACGCAAATCTATGCCGACATTTCCAAACTAAAAATATCTGAAGAAGGAAAAGATAGCCTCAAATATGTCAATCGTATTGATGCGAATATACAACAAATGAATCTACAAATTCGACAACTGGCTGACATCAAGAAGGCAGAAACTAACGACACCGAAATTATTACAGAAGAAATTGATTTGATGGATTCTATCAAATATGCTTTCGATGATTTCTCAACAGATATCAACAACAAAAAACTTAATCTGATTATAGCCAACCGCTATAACATCGCCAACACCATTACAGACAAAAACCTACTCACCAAGGCTTTACATAACTTATTAAGCTACATCATAGCTAATACATTCAATGATAGTTCCGTAGAGGTCACACATCATTGGGAGGAAGCATGCTGGAATATCACATACACATACAATGGCATTTCACCCACAGAAAAAGAACTGAACATCATCTTCAATCGCTATAAAGCATTAGAAAATTTCGAGAACAAACTCTCTGATGGCAAAAACGACAATGTCATCAGTTTAACAGTTTGCAACGATTTATTACAACGAATCAATGGACACTTAAAGATAGAAAAAATCTGCGAGACTTCTACCAGTTGTACGCTTGTAATACCAAAACTCAAACTGTCTGAAAAGAAGAAAGAAGAGCATCTCGTAACAGACTCGCTCACTCAAATCATTAACCACAAAGACAAAACGGTACTGATTATCGAAAAGGACGAAACTATGCAACGACTCATGACCGATACCTTACAACTACAATATAACATCTTGCACATTGATAACGAGGATGATGCTCAAAAAATGTTTGAAGCCAACACGATAGACATTATTATCTATGATCCTGCTAATAACAACTATGACTTTATAGACCAACTGCAAACAAACAAAGCTTCAAAAAACATTCCTCTCATCTTCGTTTCAACAGAGAGTGAAAAAGACACTCATGTTGATATCATTCAGAGAGGAGCAAATGCTATCATCGAAAAGCCTTTCCGTACAGACTATCTCAAAGCTATCACCGACCGCACTTTAGCTGAGATGCAACGTATGTTAGAATTTTCAGAAACATCTGCTGCCTACATACAGAAATACGACTCTAAGGAATTTTCTGAAAACGACAAAAAATTCTTGCAAGATGCCATAGATGTACTCAAAGCTCATTATGAAGATGAAGATTATTCGCTCGACAAATTGGCAAAAGACTTATTGGTAAGCCGCACTCAACTATATCGCAAACTGAAAATGCTGATTAATACAACTCCTAACGATTTTATCACCAACTACAGAATGCAGCAAGCTGAGAAAATGCTGAAATCCAGCAATCAAACTATTTCAGAAATTATCACTAAATGTGGCTTTCGCAATCGAGCTTTCTTCTATCGAGAGTTTACACGTAAACATAACTGCTCACCCAAAGACTTCAGAAATAAAAAAGAAATGACAACTTGACATACAAAAAAATAGAGTCGATATTTAGGGATTGATATTGAATTCTCGGAATTAAACGACAATCCCTATATAACACAGGCAATCAAGTCGTTAGGTTTGTTTAGACTAATTTGCGACCATCCCTAATTAATAAAGGTTCGTGCCCACACGTACGTATAATTTATTTTTTATAAAAATGTATCAAAGTATCATTTTTGATGTTCAGCATCGTTATATCTAATTGATATATTAGCAGTTGCCGGCAATGAGACTTTTCGCGAAATATGATGAGAAGTATCATAAAAGTATCATAAAAGTCGCATTTTTGGGCGAAAAAATATCATTTTCGATGCAACATTTTGCCATTTTCCACGTTATTAAGATAATCAATTATTAACTTAATACCCAATAACACATGGACGAAAAAGAACTGCTGAGAAAAGCTTTTGAGTATGGCGAGGTGCCAGGCATCATCACCTACTGCTTCACCGAACTTTGTCCGATGAAAAACAACTGTATCCACTATCTCGCCTCGCTCTACAAGAACGACGACACCAAGCGGGGCCATGCTATCTTCCCCAATGCCTTGAAAGACGGAAAATGCGAGTTCTTCGCCCCACTGCGTATCGTGAAAATGGCCTGGGGATTCGACAAGCTCTTTGCCGAGGTGAAGTTGAAGGACGCTCCCCTGCTCCGCTCCGAGATGAGAAGCTACCTCGGCAGCAAGGGACAGTACTACCGATATAAACTGGGACAACTGAAACTCGTGCCCGAACAGCAGGAACACATCAAGCAACTCTTCGCTCGCTTCGGTTACAAGGATGTGGATTTCGAGTACTTCGCCGAGGAAATCGACTTCACGAGTATATGATGAAGAATCCTGCCACCCATGGTTTCTCTGTGCCCACCACATGTTCCCTTACGGACCGACGGACGGGCATCGACTGAACAAGCCTTGGGCATCGACTGAACAAGCCTCGGGCACACACTGCCCACACAGCGGGCAACAAGTGCCCAGACGGAAAGCCCACTTTTGGGCACTATACTTTCATTTTCCAACAAGCTTTCAAAAAAAAACATCATGAAGATTACAATCGTACACAACGACAATAAGAAGCAACTCCTCGTCAGCACAAAGACGATGGAGAAACTACTGGAGCGCATCGCCAAGGACGACAGCAAGCAGAGCGTAACCCGATTCAGAGACTACGCCGCCTGCATCGAAGAAGACTACCGTTTCTACAAGGACATGCCTACATGGATGCACATCTATCCTGCCGCCGAGTTTGCGAAGGACGAGAACAGCAACCTGAAGATGAAGGTTTGTAATGGCATCCTGCTCCTCAAGTTCAACAACATCACCGACCCCGACGGCACGGAAGGCGTGAAGCGTTCGGTCGCCATCCTGCCCTCCACCTTTGCCGCACTGGAAAGTGCAGACGGAAAGAGCGTCATCGTGCTGGTAAAATTCACCAACCAGAACGACAAGCTGCCTACTTCCGAGCCTGAGGCGGAGCAGCTCTATCGCATCGCCTACCAACAGATCCACCCCATCTACCAAGCCGTGGTCAAGGCATCGCTCACCATCGGCGCCCAGGTTGCTTCCGTCGAGGCTTCCTCTGCCATGTCGAACGAGCCTTCGCTGCACAACAGTTTCATGATGACGCTGGATGCCCACCCTTATTACAATGCCAAGGCGGTGGCGATGAGGGTAGACTGTCATTATCGCACGGAAGGCACCGACCAGCAAGCCGATTCCGAAGCGAAAGGAAAGGCAAGAAACGAGGACATGGACTGCAAGGACGAGAAAAACGACATAGCAAGCATGATGCTGCTGTTGAGAAACCAATACCATTTCAGATACAACTCGGTAATGAAATACGTGGAATACCAGCCGAAGGAGAAAGGATGGTACGAATACCGACCCGTGGAGCCGAGGGTGATGAAAAGAATGACGCTCGAAGTACAGTTGGCTGGACTAAGGGTGAGCATCAAGGACGTGAGGAATTTTCTGGAGTCGGACTACATCAAGAATTACAATCCGATAGAAGAGTATCTCTATCTGTGCCACAACAAGTGGGACGGCAAGGACCACATCCGTGCCTTGGCCCGCACCGTGCCCACCAACAATCCATACTGGGCAGACTGGTTTTACACGTGGTTTCTCGGCATGGTGGACCAATGGCGTGGATACACGCATCGCCAGTACGGCAACTCGGTGGCTCCGCTCCTCATCTCCAAACAGGGCTTCAACAAGAGCACATTCTGCCGCCGCCTCTTGCCGCCCGAACTGCAATGGGGTTACAGCGACAACCTGATTCTCTCGGAGAAACGACAGGTGTACCAGGCGATGGCACAGTTCATGCTCATCAATCTTGACGAGTTCAACCAGATTTCACCACAGGTGCAACAGGGTTTTATGAAGAATCTTATCCAGTTACCTACGCTGAAATACAAGCCGCCGTACGGAAGTCACGTCATGGAGTTTCCACGCCTCGCCTCCTTCATCGCTACGAGCAACATGAACGACATCCTCACCGACCCATCCGGCAACCGCCGTTTCATCGGCATCGAGTTGACGGGCCCCATCGACGTGAGTGTCCGCCCCAACCACCAGCAGCTTTTCGCCCAGGCGCTTGTGGCGTTGGGCAATGGCGAGAAGTGTTATTTCGACGCCGAGCAGGTGAAGCTCATCATGCAGAGCAACTGCCAGTTTGAGGTGGTTCAGCCGATAGATCAGTATTTCCGTCTCTACTTCGAACCTGCCGACGACGAGAAGGAAGGTGAGTACATGACGGCCGCCGAGATTTTCGACTTTCTGAAAAAGCAGATAGGTTCATCGCTGAAAGTAAACAGCTTGATGGGATTCGGACGAAAATTGGCTAACATGACACAACTGAACCACAAGCGTTTCGCCGATGGAATGAAATATCTGGTAAAGAAAAGATAAATCAGCCTAAAATGAGACTTCCATGATACTTTTATGAGACTTTTCGGAACAAAATCCGAAAAGTCTCATTTATTATATATGTCTATCTATCAATGTATTACAAAAAGTTTCAAAGTCAAGAATGATACTTTGATACTTTTCTTTCAAAAAAAACATTTACGGGCAAGAGATCAGCATCCTAAGTAAACCATAAGTCCACCCAGTACGATATACAACACGGCGTATGGGATAGCGGAACGGAGGATCTCACCGTCCTTACCCTCCATGTCGCATGAGGCTGTGGCGATGGCGATGCTCTGCGGACTGATCATCTTTCCACCCGTGGCACCTGTGGTATTGGCGGCAACAAGCCAGTTGCTTTGACTTCCCTCCACCCCGAAGAAAGTATCAGTGCCCGTCATGCCGAGCTGGTTGGCAACATGAGCCTGGAGCTTGGCGAAGAGAATATTGGATGAAGTATCAGAACCCGTAACGAAGGTACCGATGGCACCAATCATCGGAGCTACCAATGGATAGAAATCACCCGTCACAGCCACCAAGCCCGAGGCGATGGAAGTTATCATACCCGAATAGTTCATCACACTCGCCAAGGCTATCAGCGAACAGATGGTAACCACCGTCTTGCGCAAGTTCACCGTGGTTCGGACCAAGATGACCATCAGTCGCTTGAAACTCAACCCCTGTACCAATCCACCGATCGTAGCACCCAGGAAGAGCATCAACCCTGCATTCGAAATCCAACCGAACTTAAAGGTACTGCCCAGCACCGGCAGATGAACAGCACTCACCAAATGCGTCTTCAGAAAGGCGTTGACTGGAAGACAGAGCGCACCCGACACCAAGATAAACACCAATATAAAGAGGTAAACGCTCCACGCCTTGAAGCTCTCGGAGAAAGAGAAGGTCTCCTGTTTCTGCACCTTGCTCTTTCTCGCAAACACCTTGGCATAAACGATGATGGCAACGATGGCGGCGATAGAGCCAATGATGGCAGGAGTCTCCGAACCGAGATAATAGCCGCAGACGAACTGCACCGCCACGGAAATCATTCCCACCCAAAGGGATATGACAAGGTTCTTGACGAGATTATGTCTGTCGGTAAGGGTAAGGATGATGAAAGGCAGGATGATGAAGAGCGGAGACAACTGTATGATGGCGAACGCCGATGTCTCGCAAATCTGCGCCACCGATGCCGAGCCGCTATCCGCCACCTCATTGCAGAGCGTGGTGACAGGCACACCGACGGCACCAAATCCCGTTGCCACCGTGTTGCCGACCAAAGACACCAGAGCCGAGAACATGGGTTTGAATCCCAGTCCGATGAGGATGGCAGCAGGAATCGCCACCGCCGTTCCGAAGCCAGCCATGCCTTCGAGCAATCCGCCGAATCCCCAGACGAGCAGCAGCACGAGCAATCCCTTGTCGTCGGTAATCGAAGTGAATTGTTTCTTGATAACCTCAATCTGCTTGCTTTCCACCAATATATTATAGCTATAGATAGCCATCAGGATGATGATGAGGATCGGGAACACCGCCTTCAGCATACCTTCCACCACAGCCCATCCCGTCAGGGCGAGGATGCTGTCCCCCGCACGTTCCGGGGCTATCATCCCCAGTGGAGAGGCGGCGAAAAGAGCCAGCAATACAGTTACTACGAGTGTCAACAAGGCACTCTTATGTCCTGCCATCTTGAAGCCGAGCATCAAGACGAAGAGCAACACAATGGGTACAATAGAAATAATAGATGCCATAAGTTATTCAGATTTTATGTTTTTGCCTGCAAATATAACAATTTTCTTTGAGAATAGTATAAAGAAATAAGTATTTTTAAGGCAACAATTATACCCCAACATATGAAGTCTGATGAAAGAAAACATGCAGAAAAAACGAAGCCGGCTTCATGTGGCAACGCAAGTACTTTCGTTGTTGATTTAAAGTACTTTCGATTGCCATAGAAGCCGGCTTCGTTTTAGGGGTCCCTCTCCTATTCATCCCATGCTGTCCAGGGGTTGTAGGGTTTTGCCATATCGGCAACACTGCCATTGCCGTTGTCTTCACCTCCTCCTTCTGATGAAGTTCCACCCACATGAGTGCCAGTACTTCCACTCCCGTCCGTACGAACTTGATTCTGGTCATAAACGCCAGGCGATGCGGCTATGAAATGTTCTGTTTCCATCTTCACCAATGTCATAGTTGGCTTGTTGTATATCTTTTTCATTTTCTTTTCTCCTTTTACTATTATTTTTACATCACTTTCTCTTCATGTGCATTCTCGGCACACTCTTACTTACGGAGATATTTTCTGCCGTTGCGCACCACGATGCCCTTGTAAGAAGCATCCACACGCTGTCCGCTCAGGTTGTAAACCTCGGCTTGCTTAGAGGCTTCCGCTGCCGAAATGTTGCTGATGCCTGTTGTCGAAGCTGCCATCACTGCCACATGAATCTTGGCGTTGGTGTTATTGTTCTTGCTTGCAGCCTGTGCAGCGTTGTTGTTCTCCGCACTCCAGTTGGGGAAATAGAAATAAGCACGCATGCCGTTGAACTGAAGAGAAGAACCAGAAGGCAGATATTTCAGATAGTTGCCAGCAGCTGTGCTGATGTACTGATACTTCTGGCTGCCATTATCGGAAATAGGAGTCGTTGTAAGCTTACCATCTGCATCTTCTGTATATTTCTTACGACCATACAATCCACGGAAATAAAAATCGCCATTCACGATATTGTCACTATACGAAGCCTTAACCTCATAAGGAGGCACCACGGTAATGAGTTTTTCTCCGATATGGGCATAATAAGTTGACTCTTTCCCAATAAGAGTTTCAAGCTCCATGCTCTCTGCACCTTGAATGGTCGCCAAACAATATTTCTGTGTACCCGATGCCTGCATCAGATAAGGAACACCAGCCTTAATAGTGAGGCCTGTATCTGGCAGTTTGGTAAAGGCAAGCACACCTTCGTTTACCTGCCCTGCCCATTGCTGAACAGTTTCACTACTTGTTGTTGTAGGTTTGGCAAGAGCAGTAAGCTCGCAGCCGAAAGCATTATTAAATTCTTCTTTTGTCAGGTCGAAAGGCAGACAGATTGTATTCCACGCACCAGCCTTGTTGACCAAATTTGTGCGATGCACATACACATCTACCTCACCGTCAAAAGCGCCCTGCGAAGCCAAGTATTCTACACGACCCTCAGCATCATTCTCATCAAGATAAATTTTGTTTACCTTAAAGAAATCGCCTTTCAGTACAATGAGTTTTGACTCACTTTTTTTTCGCTTCACCAAGATGCCTTCAAATGTTCCGCTGGTGCCTACATAGTCATCAAGATTAATACCTTCCAACTGTGAACTATTGAAGTAAATACGGTTTGATTCATCAGTAGTTTTTGTAGTTTCATTCTTTACCAAATAGAATTCATTGTTAGTTCCCTTCTTGATGGTTCCTGGCACCTTGATAATTGTATTCAAATACTTGCCATACGAAGAAGAAACCGTATTTACATCAGCGACTTCTGTATAAGGATAAACAGCCTCTGTGGTTTCATTTGCCTCATTTTTACGATTTACAGTAAGACTTGTATTGTAAGTAACATCACCAATTTTAACTGAATTAACAAGGGATCCAAAATATGGCATTCCGCTCTCATTTTCTCTATAGTCACCAATGATATAACCTGTTATCTGGCTGCCAATTTTCAAATTCCAAGTAGAAAATAATTGTTCGTCGTAAACACCATTAGGTGAAACCCATAGGCCATAATCATTATTATCACTACCTTTATTTACTATAAAAAAGGAATTGACAAATTTATCATCTTTAATATCTGGGTCTGCATGTTTCATCACAGCCACAACAGTTGTGGGATTCGAATCATCAAACTTGACTACTACATCATCATGTTTCAGACCATTTGTTTGAGCTGCATCGCGCAATTCCTTAATCGAGGTAAAAACCTTCTGCGTTGTTGTCGAACCACTTGTCGACCCTGTCGTATGAGCCCAAGCCTGTCCTGTGGTGAGGATGATGATACCGATCAACATCCATAATCGAGATAGAATTAAACTTTTCATTTTACTTACAGTTTTAGTGGATTATTTTGAGTATATTTTTTGTTCTTGCGAATTACCTTTTCCCAGATGAACGTTTTAAACGTATATCTTCTTTCACAGGGGCAAAATTAGTAAAAAAATCAAAACGTTTTCTTTTTGCATATCATTTTTTCGCAATTAATTACGAAAACGTTTACGATAACTCCCCTTTCCTTACGTTTTATCTCTCAATCACTATCTTTCGCTTACTTTTTACTGCCAACTTCGTCATTTATACATAAAAAAGACAGAAAGCAAATCTCCCCATTCCCTATATATAATAAGGTGTAAAGGGAGAAAAAGAGGGTAAAAACAGTCATATACCACAAACGTGGTAGTAAGAATGCCACTATTATGCGATTTCATAACTCGTTTTTTCGCCGTACCTTTGCATCGTCAATCAGAAATAAAAAACAATTTAAAGAAAGGACATAGATTATGAGTACAGAAAAGAGACTTCGCTTTGAGACACTTCAGTTGCACGTAGGTCAGGAAAATCCAGATCCAGCTACCGACGCCCGTGCGGTGCCAATCTATCAGACCACCAGTTACGTGTTCCGCAACTCTCAGCACGCCGCTGATCGCTTCGGCCTCCGTGACGCAGGAAATATCTATGGTCGATTGACCAACTCTACTCAGGGTGTATTCGAAGACCGTGTGGCTGCCCTCGAGGGTGGTGTAGCTGGTTTGGCTGTCGCTTCTGGTGCTGCCGCCGTTACCTACGCTCTGCAGAACATCCTTCAGAATGGCGACCACATCGTAGCTGCCGACAACATCTATGGTGGTACTTATAACCTCATCACTCATACATTATCCACACAGGGTGTAAGCTACACCATCGTGGATCCTCGCAACTTCGAGCAGGTAGAGGCTGCTATCCAGGACAATACCAAGGCACTCTATGCAGAGACCTTCGGAAATCCGAACTCTGATGTAACCGATATCGATAAGTTGGCTGAGATTGCTCATCGCCACAACATCCCATTGATTATAGACAACACCTTCGGCACTCCATATCTCATCCGTCCTATCGAGCACGGAGCCGACATCGTGGTTCACTCTGCCACTAAGTTCATCGGCGGTCACGGTTCTTCTCTCGGTGGCGTCATCGTAGATGGCGGTAAGTTCGACTGGAAGGCCAATGCCGACAAGTTCCCTTCACTCGCCAAGCCAGACCCATCTTATCATGGTGCCGTATTCGCAGATGTAGCCGGAGCAGCAGCCTTCGTAACCCGAATCCGTGCGGTCATCCTTCGTGATACCGGTGCCACCATCTCTCCATTCAATGCCTGGATTCTTCTTCAGGGCTTGGAGACATTGAGCCTCCGTGTAGAACGCCACGTACAGAATGCATTGAAGGTAGTGGAGTACTTGGAGAACAATCCAAAGGTAGCCAAGGTCAATCACCCAGCCGTCCCTTCTCATCCCGACCACGAGCTCTACAAGAAGCTCTTCCCTAACGGCGGTGGTTCTATCTTCACCTTCGACATCAAGGGCGGCGAGAAAGAGGCATGGGAGTTCATCGACCACCTGCGCATCTTCTCTTTGCTGGCCAACGTAGCCGACGTGAAGTCACTGGTTATCCACCCAGCCACCACCACCCACTCTCAGTTGAGTCCAGAGGAGTTGAAGGAGCAGCACATCTATCCTTCTACCATTCGCCTGAGCATCGGTATCGAGAACATCGACGACCTGATCGAGGCACTCGACGAGGCATTCACTTACGTAAAGTAAACATTACAAAACATTTGTCTTAACTTCTTTAACTCCTTAACTTCTTTAACTTCAAAAAAAACAAAAATGGCAAAGATATATAAACAGATTACTGATTTAATCGGTAAGACCCCATTAGTAGAATTGGGTAAGTATTCAGCATCCAAGGGTTTGGAAACTCCTGTGATTGCTAAGGTAGAATTCTTCAATCCAGGCGGAAGCGTAAAAGACCGCGTAGCCCTCGCCATGATAGAGGATGCCGAGAAGAAAGGCATATTGAAACCAGGAGCCACCATCATCGAGCCTACCAGTGGCAACACGGGTGTAGGTTTGGCTTTGGTATCTGCCGTAAAGGGCTATCACCTCATCCTCACCATGCCCGAGACGATGAGTATTGAGCGACGCAACCTGGTGAAGGCTTATGGTGCAGAGGTAAGACTGACCAGTGGTAAAGACGGAATGACCGGTGCCATCAAGGCTGCCGAGGAACTCCGCGACTCCATCCCCGGCGCTGTCATCTTAGGACAGTTTGTCAATCCTGCCAACCCAGCCAAGCATTACGCCACTACAGGTCCTGAGATTTGGGAAGACACCGACGGCAAGGTAGACATTTTCGTCGCAGGTGTAGGAACAGGCGGCACCATATCGGGTATTGCCAAATACCTGAAGGAGCAGAACCCTGACGTGAAGGTCATCGCCGTAGAGCCAGCCACATCGGCAGTACTCAATGGTAAGCAGAGTGGTCCTCACAAGATTCAGGGCATCGGTGCCGGCTTCGTGCCAAAGACCTATTCTTCGGAATATATCGACGAAGTGTTCGACGTACAGAACGATGATGCCATCAAGGCTGGCCGCGACTTGGCTCAGACCGAAGGCATCCTGGTGGGAATCTCTTCTGGTGCTGCAGCCTTTGCTGCCACCGAGATTGCGAAGCGTCCTGAGAACAAGGGCAAGAAGATTGTGGCGCTGCTCCCCGATACAGGCGAGCGATATCTAAGCACTGTACTCTATGCTTTCGAGGAATATCCTCTGTAATTCACAATCGGATATTTCTGAAAAAGCAAAATCTATCATAATTTCCCCAACCAGCTTTCATATAGCGGGTTGGGGATTTTCATTTCCCAGAACTTCATATATATATTTGCAAATGCGATACCACCGCCCTAACTACCTATTTTTATATAGTTAGGGCGGTGCTATCGCTAAAATTCGAGATCATTTACCGCATAGAGCGGTACATTCGTAACCCAATCTTCCTGCTGATAATCATTCATGGAGATGCGATAGGCCTTCTTTGACTGGTTGTCTGCAACAAACTGGCGCAGGCTCTTTGCCTTGACATTCGTCTCGGCTTTCACCTCCAACGGAACAATCTCATCCTCCTCATCCTGGAGCAGGAAATCAATCTCCTGAGTACTGTTGGTCTTGGCATAATAATAGGGTTCATACCTGAGAATGAGCTGCTGCAAAACATACTGTTCCGTCAACGCACCTTTAAACTCGGTAAAAATACTGTTGCCAGCCACAATTGTCGTTGCCTTGAGATTAGACATCGCACCTAAAAGCCCGACATCCAGGACGAAGATCTTGAAGGCCGCCCGGTCTTCATAACTGGCAAGCGGCAGTCGGGGAGCCTTTACATTATATACCTTATATATCAGTCCGGCATCCAGCAGCCACTGCAAGGCCAACTCATACTCCCGGGCTCTTGCTCCCTCACGCACCACTCCATAGATAAACTTCCTGTTTTCCTTACTCAACTGGGCTGGCAAGGATTTCCACAAATCAGTAATACGGGGAATAATTTCCGATGGAGCATGCTTAGACATATCCCTCTGATAACTGTTCAGAATGTCCTTCTGTATGGCTCTCACCTCTTTCCAGTCACGATTCTGGCTAAAGCTCAATACGGCTTCAGGCATGCCTCCCACATAGTAATAATACTTTAAGAGTTCCTGAAACTTGGGAGCAAACATCGTTATCATATTCCAATCTTTCATTTGCAGCAGCTGCGCCAGATTCTTCTCCCCCATAGCCATCACGAACTCGATAAAGTTCATTGGATAGAGAGGGAGAAATTCCACCTTACCCACAGGAAAAGATTCCCCCTGATGCAGTTCGATACCCAGCAGAGAGCCAGCCGCGATGACATGATAGCCTGGCGCATTCTCTGCAAAATATTTGAGAGAAGTAACGGCATGAGGGGCAGCCTGAATCTCATCCAGGAATATCAGCGTTTCGCCCTCTGTGCAGGTTACATCCGTTGCAGCCCCAATAGCTGTAAGAATTCTATGGATATTGAAGTCCTGTTCAAAGAGATTCTGCAGAATCTTCATCTCTTCAAAGTTCACATACGCCAGCTGCTTGTAATTCTGGCGGGCAAACTCCTTCACCAGCCAAGTCTTTCCCACCTGTCTGGCACCCTCAACAATAAGAGGTTTACGATATTGTTTATTCTTCCATTTCAGAAGTTCATTGATAGCTAATCTTTCCATAATCCGTATCTTTAAATCACATTTTATGAGGGAATAATTACTCTTCCGCCCACATTTTATGGGGGAATAACACTACAAATATACACATTTTATGAGGGAATCCTGCAACTTTCCCACACATTTTATAAAAGAGCACCCACTTTTTAACTGATTTTAAAGAAAGCCTCCCCTATCTCATAGAGGCTGTATCAGTCATGAAAACGGACATTTTGGGGGGGGATAGCACTATCACTCTATAACCCAATCTATCCAATTTTCAGGTGTCACGATGCACTTATCTTTCACCTGATAAGCAGAAAGGAAAGAGGCAGGGAACTTTGTATTGGCACGCTTAGGATTCCACTTCATCTCAAACAAAGAAAACTGACCATCACACTCCTCCAGATAATCAATCTCCTGCTGCTGGCTGGTACGCCAAAAATAGCTGTTTACATATCGTCCAGCATTTTGATTAGCCTTCATTCGCTCACTAATGAAGAAGTTTTCCCACAAAGCCCCCACATCCTGCCTGAGAGCAAGAGGTGCAAAATTCTGCAAGATGGCATTACGTATTCCATTATCATAAAAGTAGAATTTCTTAGCACGTTTCAACTCCGTACGTAAGTTACGACTAAAGCCATTCAACTTGAATATGATATAACACTTTTCGAGCAAATCAATGTACTTCTCTACCGTTTTATTATCTGTTCCTACGGTCTGCGCCAACTCATTATATGAAACTTCACTTGTAACCTGCAGAGCCAAGGCTGTAAGCAGTTTTGACAACAGGACCGGGCGCCGAACACTTTCCAAATTCAACAAGTCCTTATACAGATAACTGTTAGACAAATTATACAGCAACTCCTTTGCATCCGTCTCATGATTCATGATATCTGGATAAGAGCCATAAATAAGCCGATTCTCTAATGTTTGTTTTACGTTAAGCAGTCCATAAGCCTTCATCAGTTCCCCTGTAGAAAAAGGGAAAAGATGGTACTCAAACTTGCGTCCTGTCAAAGGTTCGTTGAGCTTATTCTGCAATTCAAAAGAGGAGGAACCAGTCACCAAGAGTTGTACTTTTGGGAAATTATCCGTAATTCGTTTCAAAACCATACCGATGTTCTCTACCCGTTGAGCCTCATCTATCACAACAATAAGGTTGGTGCCAATAAGCAGGCGCAACTCTGATGAATTTGCCTTTGCCAACAACTCCCTTACTTCCGGTTCATCGCAATTCAACATAAGAGTAGGTTCATCACGATTTTCGAGCACCATTTCAAACAGCGTACTCTTACCTACTTGTCTGGCACCAATCACGATGATAGCCTTCCCTGAAAACATCCGAGTTTCAATTGTATCTTGTATTTGACGACGTATCATAAATTTTCTTCTTAGTTATGAATACTATTCTTTTGGGCACAAAGATAAGAAAAAATGACGTAAATCCCAAAAAACATACTAAGTTTTAGGATTATAATCCCAAAATTCATACTATTTTTTGGGATTAGGGAAATTTTCAACGTTTTCATCTATCTTCATCCCCTATCTCATAGAGGAAGGACACCTTTACGCAACGGGCTACATGGAAGGAAAAAAACAGCTGAGGAGGTGCGGACGACAGTACTTTTTATGCACATAAAAGCATAAAAAAACTTTCATCATGCTCTTTTCTGCTGCAAATTCTGTATTTTTGCAGCCAGAACAAGTTTATTACAGACATGCAGACAAGCAAATACCTATTGGCCAACGAACGTGACAAAGAATGGGGACTCACCGTGAGCACCATAGGGTACGAGATGATCGAGCCGGGAGAATCCTATCCCACAAAAGGACATGCCGACGGCTATTACTTCGACCTGAAGAAGGGACGCGAGCTCGATGAATACCAGTTGCTCTACCAACCCGAGGGAGAAGGCGTGTTCCAGTCGGCACATATCGCAGAGACACCTATCAAGGCCGGTGACATATTCCTGCTCTTTCCTGGCGAATGGCACACTTACCACCCCTGTCCTGAGAAGGGATGGCACAGCTATTGGATAGGCTTCAAAGGCAAGAACATCGACGACAGAGTGAAGGCAGGATTCCTTTCACCCGAGAAACCTATTTACCATGTTGGGTTCAGCAACGACATACTAAGCCTCTACAAGGAGGCTTACCGCATAGCACAAGAGGAGGCCGCCTACTCGCAGCAAACATTGGCAGGAATCGTCAACCACCTCATCGGCATGATGTACTCTCTGGAACGCAACATCATCCTGAACAAGAACACAGCCCATGTGGATATGATCAACAAGGCCCGACTGCGCATACGCGAATCCTTGGAAAGCGACCTCACCATACAGAAGATAGCCGAAGACCTGGGGGTAAGCTACTCATCGTTCCGCAAACTCTTCAAGGAGTTTACAGGCATCGCTCCTGCCATGTATCAGCAAGATCTCCGACTGCAAAGAGCTAAGGAACTGCTCTCCACCACCGACGAGAGTATCAAGGAGATAGCCTACAGACTCAACTTCGAGTCGCCCGACTATTTCTCATCGAAGTTTAAGAACCAGACCGGTCTCAAGCCCTCTGAGTTCCGCAACAAAATGAGATAACAGCACCTGCGAACCCCAGAAGAGCATTCTTCGCAAAAAAAGAAGCAAGGAGAAAACAAAGAGCTGAAGAAAGGAGAAAACAAAGAAAAGGCAACCCGTCACTACGACAAGTTGCCTATTTTATTTCATCAACTCAAAAGAGTCAGCTTACACTGCATAGAGGAAAGTGCGGATAAACCAGTAGCTTACGATACCAGCCAAATAACCTACGAAGGCAATCCAGGAAATGTGCTTCATGTACCAGCCGAAGGTGATCTTCTCCAAGCCCATGACAACCACACCAGCAGCACTACCGATAATCAGCATAGAACCACCGACACCAGCACAGTAAGCCAGCAACTGCCAGAAAATTCCGTCAACAGCCATATCGCCTACAGCAGCCACAGGATACATACCCATACAGCCTGCCACCAAAGGCACATTGTCCACAATACTTGAAAGCACACCGATGATACCTGTTACGAGGTAGTGATTGCCGTCGAAGGCAACATTCAGTCCCTGACCTAAAGCTGTCAGTACGCCAATTTCTGCCAGACAAGACACAGCCATCAAGATACCGAGGAAGAAGAGAATGGTGCTCATATCCACACGAGAGAGCAACTTGGTTACTCGCTTCTGTGTGCCCTCAGCATCCTGTCCGCGATGCAAACTGCGATAGAACACCTCGGTAGCAGTCCACAGCACACCCAATACCAAGAGGATGCCTACGAATGGAGGCAGGTGGGTAATGCTCTTGAAGATAGGAACGAAGATCAAACCGCCAACACCCAACCAGAACACAGCCTTGCGCTGACCTTCTGTGAAGTCGCTTACAGAAGCATTCTGCTGGGCAGAAACCTCAGGCATCACGAGTTCGCCCTTCAACATGGCCTGAAGGATGAGGGCTGGAATCACCATGGAAACCACAGATGGGATGAAGATCTCGGCGATCACACCAGCTGCGGTTATCAGTCCCTTGTTCCAAAGCATGATGGTGGTAACGTCGCCGATGGGCGAGAAAGCGCCACCCGAGTTGGCTGCAATGATGACAAGCGAGGCATATATCATACGGTCCTTGTGGTCGGTAACGAGCTTACGCAGAATCATAATCATCACGATACTGGTAGTCAGGTTGTCGAGGATGGCAGAAAGAAAGAAGGTAAGGAAGGCTATGCGCCACAGCAGAGCACGCTTCGACTTTGTCTTCATCACCTTGCGAACCCAGTTGAATCCGCCATTCTGGTCTACTATCTCTACGATTGTCATGGCTCCCATCAGGAAGAAGAGGGTCGTTGCAGTATCGCCCAGGTGTTCCTGGATAATACCCGTCACCTTTTCTACCATTCCTGCTGCACCACCTGTATAGTCAGGGTGCATCATCTGCAGATACTGCATAGGGTCAACCATGTAGAGTGTCCAGCACCCCACGAGCATGAGCAAGGCTATCGCAGCCTTGTTAACCTTCGTCAGGCTCTCTGTGGCTATAAGAGCATAGCCAAGCACAAAGACGACGATAATCGAAATTGTTAATGTTGTCATTTTTAATTGTTTGTGTTAGATATTTTTTTATATTTGTTTGTTTTGGTTCGTATTTTTACCAAACGCGTGCAAAGTTACGAAAAGAAACGCAATATCTGTCCTTTTCCTTATTATATTTATATGAAATCGTTTACTTACTTTTATTTTTGTTCGAAACAGCAGGTGTTTTCTTCTATCTGTTACTGTTTCACGTAGCCTTCCTGACGACAGAAAAATCACCGGGTCAAAAAATAAGGATGAAAAATCAAATAATCGTGGTCGGCAGCTTCTTTTAGTACTATCTTTGCAACCGTAAACAACATAGGAAATCTAACGACCTAATCGAATGAACAACAAAAAATACTATTTTGCGGTAGACCTCGGTGCTACCAGCGGACGAACCATCATCGGTTCTTTGTCGGAAGGTAAGTTCTGTCTCGAAGAACTGACACGCTTCGACAACAACCTGATACAGACAGGCGGACACTTCTACTGGGACATCTATGCCCAGTATCAGGAAATCATCAAAGGTCTGAAACTGGTGGCGCAACGCGGCATCAACATACAGAGCATCGGTATCGACACCTGGGGATGCGACTTCGTATACGTGGCCAAGGACGGAGCCATACTGCGCAATCCGCTGGCTTACCGCGACCCACACACCGTGGGCATGATGGAGAAATACTTCGACGAGAAGATAAGCAAGGAAAAGGTATACGAGAAGACGGGCATACAGTTTATGAACTTCAACTCGCTTTTCCAGCTTTATGCCATGCGCAAGGCTGGCAACGTGGCGCTCGAGAATGCCGACAAGATACTCTTCATCCCCGACGCGCTGAGCTATATGCTTACAGGCAATGCCATCTGTGAATACACCGTGGCTTCCACCTCGCAGATCCTCAACCCTATGACAGGCGACCTCGACAACGATCTCGTAGAAAGCCTTGGACTGAAGAGAGAGCAATTTGGAAAGATGACCCATCCTGCAACCATCATAGGCACCCTGACCGAAGAGGTTCAGCAGATGACCGGTCTGAAGGATGTGCCCGTTATTGCCGTGGCAGGACATGACACAGCCAGTGCAGTAGCTGCCGTGCCTGCCAAGAACGAGGAGTTTGCCTACCTGAGCTCTGGCACATGGAGCCTGATGGGCATTGAGACCAAGAACGCCATCATCAACGAGAAGAGCTACGAACTCAACTTCACCAACGAGGGAGGAATAGAGGGTACGACCCGATTCCTCAAGAATATCTGCGGCATGTGGATTTACGAGCGTTGCCGCAAGGAATGGAAAGACGAGGCTGCAGCTCATCAGAAAGACATGACAGCCTTGGGACATGGCGAACTGATAGCAGAAGCGATGAAGCAACCAGCCTTCCAGAGCATCATCAACCCCGACGATGCCTGCTTCACCAATCCTTCGAGCATGACAGAGGCCATCCAGCAATATTGTGAAAAGACCGAACAGCATGTGCCACAAACGAATGGCGAGTTCTGCCGTTGTATCTTCGAGAGTCTGGCTCTCCGTTATCGTCAGGTATTTGGCTGGCTGAAGGAGTTTGCCGACATCGACCTCAATGTTCTTCATATAATAGGTGGAGGCTCGCTCAACAAACATCTCAACCAGTTCACCGCCAACAGTTGTGGTGTCAGCATATTGGCAGGTCCTCAGGAAGGAACAGCCATAGGCAATATCATGTTGCAGGCAAAGGCATCGGGCGATGTGAAGGATATATGGGAAATGCGACAGATCATCGCCAACTCTATCGAGTTGCAGCAATTTGAGCCTCAGGACAAGGAGGCATGGGATGCGGCATACGAGAAGTTTTTAAAGGTAAAAGGGTAAAAAAGTAAAAAGGTAAAAACTTCTGAACTTGCTAAAATTCAAAAAATAATAACAACAATAATAAAAAACTTAAAAACAATGAAAGCAGATTTGATTTTAAAGAATTACGAGATTGCCAAGGAGCGCTATGCGGCTCTTGGTGTGGATACAGACAAGGCTATTGCCACATTAGAGAAGACTCCTATCTCCCTGCACTGCTGGCAGGCTGATGATGTGGTAGGTTTTGAACGTGGCGAAGCTGCATCGGGTGGCATACAGAGTACAGGCAACTATCCCGGCAAGGCTCGCAATATCGACGAGCTGCGTCAGGACATCGAGAAGGTGAACTCTCTTCTGGCTGGTACCTTCCGTCTTAACCTGCATGAGATTTACGGTGAGTTCGGTGGCAAGCAGATTGACCGCAACGAGGTAACCGTCGACCAGTTCACAGGCTGGATGCAGTGGGCTAAGGAGCAGAACATGAAGCTCGACTTCAACTCTACTTCTTTCTCTCACCCTAAGAGTGGAAGTCTCTCATTGTCAAATCCAGATCCTGCTATCCGCGAGTTCTGGATAGAGCACACCAAGCGTTGCCGCCGCATTGCCGATGCTATGGGTAAATTCCAGAACGATCCATGTATCATGAACATCTGGGTACACGATGGCAGCAAGGACATCACCGTAGAGAAAGGCCGCTATCGTGAGATTCTGAAGAACTCGCTCGATGAAATCCTGGCAGAGGAGTTGCCAAACATGAAGTCTTGTCTCGAGGCTAAACTCTTCGGTATCGGACTGGAGGCTTACACCGTAGGTTCTCACGACTTCTACGCAGGCTATTGCGCCAAGAACAATGTGATGTACACCCTCGACACAGGTCACTATGAGCCTACAGAGAATGTTTCGGATGCTGTTTCCGCACTCCTTCTCTTCGTGCCCGAACTGATGCTCCACGTATCTCGTCCTATGCACTGGGATTCTGACCACGTGACTCTCTTCGACGACAACACCCGTAACCTCTTCTCAGAGTTGGTTCGTGCCAATGCACTCGACCGTGCACACATCGGCCTCGACTATTTCGATGGTTCCATCAATCGTATCGGTGCTTATATCATCGGCGTACGTGCTGCCCAGAAGTCTTTGCTGCAGGCATTCCTTGAGCCTCTCGATACTCTCCGCAAGTATGAGGACGAGGGCAAGCTCTTCCAGCGCTTGGCTCTCTTGGAGGAAGAGAAGACATTGCCTTTCGGTGCTGTTTACGACTACTTCAACCTGAAGAACAATATCCCTGTAGGCGAGGAATACATTGCCGACATCGAGAAATACGAGGCAGAAGTTCTCGCTAAGAGAAACTAAGATATTGAACATTTGTATGTTCAGGAGTTAAAGAAGTTAAAGGAGTTAAGACAACAGTCTTTGCACGTAGTTTTTAAGCAACAAGACATACGTCTTAACTCCTTAACTCCCTTAACTCCTTTAACTTCTTTATATACTAAAGTTCAGTAACCTAAAAACCAAACTATTAACAATATGGAAATATTAATAGGACTTTTAATCATAGCAGTGGGCGCCTTCTGCCAGTCGAGCTGCTATGTTCCAATCAATAAGATAAAGGACTGGAGCTGGGAATCCTACTGGATTGTACAGGGCGTCTTTGCGTGGCTTATCCTTCCTTTCATAGGCGCCATGCTTGCCGTTCCAAGCGGCCATTCGTTCTTCGAACTCTTCGACGGCTATGGCTTCGAGGTGATGATGACCATGCTCTTCGGTATGCTCTGGGGAGTGGGAGGTCTTACCTTCGGACTCTCCATGCGCTACTTGGGAGTGGCATTAGGACAGAGCATTGCCTTAGGTACATGTGCTGGCTTGGGCACCATCATGGGTCCCGTGTTGCTCAACATCTTCTTCCCCGAGATGGATGCCTTGTCTTCGCTCACCTTCAGCGTAATCCTCGGAGTGGTGGTCACCTTGTTGGGTATCGCCATCATCGGTGTGGCAGGAAGCATGAAGGCCTCATCGCTCTCAGAAGAAGAGAAGAAGGCTGCTGTCAAGGATTTCAACTTCCCCAAAGGTTTGACTATCGCGCTGCTGGCAGGTTTCATGAGCGGATGTTTCAACGTAGGTCTGGCCTTTGGCAGCGACATACACTTCGGAACATTCACTCCCGATATGTACAAGACGCTTCCCGCTACCTTTCTGGTAACAGTGGGTGGATTCATCACCAATGCCATCTATTGCTTCTATCAGAACTCCAAGAACCACACTTGGGGTGATTATCTGAAGCGCGAGGTATGGAACAACAACATCTTGTTCTGTGCTTTGGCAGGTGCCTTGTGGTACAGTCAGTTCTTCGGACTGTCATTGGGTAAGGGCTTCCTCACCGAGTCGCCTACCCTCATGACGCTCTCCTTCTGCATCCTCATGGCACTCAACGTGGTATTCTCCAACGTATGGGGCATCATCTTGAAGGAATGGAAGGGCTGTTCACCCAAAACCATTGCCGTGCTCATCCTCGGCATCGTGGTGCTCATCATCTCGAGCTTCCTGCCACAATGGGTATAAGAAGAATACTACCGACATTTCACTTTTATTGATGATTTAGATTAGATAGGGGCACTCCTTGTGAGTGCTCTTTTTTTGTAACATCTTTGTCTCAACTTCGTTAATACCTTTCAATCTCATCGCAACCACCCTGTAACAATACCATCGTATCTTTGCATCCGAAAAGAAGAGGGTTATCATAACCCAATTCCCGACAAAGAGAGAGGAAACTGAAACAAGCAGTCCTCTCAGACAAAAGAAGATGTAACAAGAAAAAAGAAAAAGGTATGAAACTAAAAAGGGGAATCATTGCTTTGGGATTGCTTTCGGCTGTAAGCTTGCAGTCGTGGGCGCAACAACTCAAGGGAGTCGTTATCGACAAAAACTCGAAAGAGACACTCATCGGAGCCGTTATCAGCATCGAAGGAACCGATGTGAAAGCAGTAACCGACGTGAACGGAAACTTTTCGTTCGAAGGATTGAAAGATGGTACTTATACATTATATATTAAATATGTAGGGTATAAAACTCTAAAAATTGACGGGGTTCAGATGAAGGATGCAAACTTGACGATTGCTTTGCAGCCTGATGAACAGCAACTGAAAGGCGTTACCGTTACCGCAGTGGAAAGGCGTAATACGGATGCGGCAATGATACAGGTAGCCAAAAGCAGTTCCGTCATCGTGAGCAATGTTTCAGCACAAGAAATAAGTCGTACGCAAGACACCAATGCAGGTGAGGTGATACGCCGTGTGCCAGGTGTGAGCCTCATCGACGACAAGTTCGTCATGGTACGTGGACTGTCTCAGCGTTACAACAATGTTTGGGTCAACGGAGGAGCGGTGCCCAGTTCGGAGGCCGACTCAAGGGCATTCTCCTTCGACATCATCCCAAGTTCACAAATTGACAATCTTACTATCGTGAAAAGCCCAACCGCAGAATATCCTGCCGACTATTCGGGCGGTTTTATCATCGTCAACACCAAAGAGATTCCGGCAGAAAACAGTTTTTCTTTATCTGTAGGTGGAAACTGGAACACAGCTTCAGCCTTCCAGAACTTTGCTTACTCGAAAGGTTCGGCAACCGACTTCTTAGCTTTCGACAACGGGATACGGAGCATTCACGGAGGTATCAATGCCTCCTTGGCTCCTCAGCTCGATGCCAACGGCAGCCCGATAGACAACTATGCCACATCCCTCTTGGGCAACCACCTGAACAACGACTGGATGGTAAAGAGCAAGAAGCCCCTGGGCGACCTGAAGTTGGCTGCCAGCCTGAACCACCGATGGATGTTGGGAGGCAGAACACTCGGCATGCTTGCCGCACTGAACTACACCAATGAATATCGCACCTACGAGAAGATGGAGAACAACCTCTTTGGTATCTACGATGCAGCTAACGACAAGCCCAACTACCTGCGTCATTCTGTCGACGACCAATATAATAATAATGTCAGACTCGGAGCCATGCTCAACTTCACCCTCCTCTCCAAGGACGGCAACCACAAGTACCAGTTCAAGAACATCTTCAACCAGTTGGCTACAAGTCGATATACATGGCGTGACGGTGTGAGCGCACAGTCGAACCTGGAGCGAAGTGCTGAGTATTACTACCGCAGTCGAACTACATATAACGGTCAGCTTACCGGCAAGCACACCTTCACCAGCGATACCCTTGACTGGAGTATCGGGTATGCGTATGCCAACCGTCATTTGCCTGACCGTCGTAGATACCTCATCGACGATGCTCTCGAATCGGGCGTATACGCCCTGAGCACCGGAAACGACATATCTCGCGAGTGGACCCAACTCGACGAGCACATTCTCTCTCTTGGCATCAACGACAAGCACCACTTCAAGTTTGGCAACTTTGAGCCAGACTTGCAGGTGGGTGCCTATGGAGAGTATCGAAGCCGCAAGTACCAGACTCGCAATTTTATCTACAACTGGAATGTTTCTGACAATAATATGCCATCCGACTTCCGCCACAGCGACATCCCTACCCTTCTTTCCAATGAGAAAAATATGGGCTACGACAAGCTGTACTTGCTTGAGCAAAAGCAGATGCGCAACAACTATCGCGGACACAACACATTAGGCGCAGGATACCTTACCTTGTCTCTCCCCTTTGGGCAGTTTGGCATCCACGCTGGTGTCCGCTTTGAGCACAACGACATGGAGCTGATCTCCAATACCCGCGACTACGAGAAGAGCGAGACAAGCCGCCACTACAGAACCAGCGACTTCTTCCCTTCACTCAATACCACCTACAAGTTGAACGACCAGCATCAGATTCGTCTGTCATATGGCCGCAGCATCAACCGACCTGAGTTCCGCGAGGTTTCATCATCGGTTTACTACGACTTCGACCTGGCAAGCAACGTGCAGGGAAATACAGAGTTGAAGAACTGCTATGTCGACAATCTCGACTTGCGCTACGAATGGTATCCATCAAGAGGCGAACTCATCTCACTGGCTGTCTTCTACAAGCACTTCGACTCGCCCATAGAATGGACCTACACCGTGGCTGGCGGTACCGACCTCATCTATTCATACAAGAACGCCAAGAGTGCCAGCAACTACGGAATAGAGTTGGATATCCGCAAGAGTCTCGACTTCATCGGTCTTCGCAACTTCAGCTGGTCGTTCAATGGAGCCCTGATCAAGAGCAAGGTGCAGTTTGAGAAAGGAGCCAAAGAGGAGAACAGACCCATGCAGGGACAGTCGCCCTACCTCATCAACACCGGACTCTTCTATAAGAACGAGCCACTCAAGATGGACATTGCCCTGCTCTACAACCGCATCGGAAAACGAATCATCGGTGTGGGAAGAAGCGAAGGAAGCTCTGGCGACGACTCCAATGCACGAGTGCCCCACAGCTACGAGATGCCTCGCAACACCATCGACCTCTCGTTTGCCAAGAAGTTTGGCAGCCACCTGGAACTGAAACTCAACATCAGAGACCTGCTGGCAGAAAAAGTTTACTACAAGCAGTTTGCCGACGTGACCTACAGCGATGGACGAACCAAAGAGGTTGAGGAGATTACAAGATGCTACAAACCTGGCAGAAACATAGGTTTGCAGGCGATATATAAATTTTAGAAAGAAGTTTAGCAAAGGTAACAACTCAGCCCCCTATAGCCATAAGTAGTTACTTTAATACGATACAAATTGTTTTCAGTTCGTTATGATTTGTTCTGTCTCTATGATTAAATTTCCGTTCCATTGTTTGGAAATGTCGGTTCAAAGCCTTTGAACCGAAATTCAAAGGCTCTGAACGTACATTCAAAGGCTTTGAACGGACATTCAAAGGCTTTGAACAGAGATTTTATAAGGCAAAGAAAACATTTATATAGTATAAGAGTAAGATTTCTGTGGGTTAAAAAGAAAATATTAGATGTTTGTTAAATAAAAAATTTAAAACAAGAAACAATGATGAACAAGATGTATTTAATGGGATGCATAGGCATTCTCGCAGCATCTGCCATGTTGAGCAGTTGCAGCAGTGACGACGAGGGTAATGGAGGCAGCACTACCGAGTACAAATGGACTACCAATGGCGGTCTTAAGGCTTGCGACCACATCCTCTTCGGAACTGACAACAAGGAGAACGCCAACGGAACACAAATCGGAAACGGCGACCAGGAATTCGTTTTCACAGGCAAGCAGACTTTGAAGAAAGGCACTTATCTCCTCAAGGGATGGGTATATATCGCAGATGGCGCTGAGCTCACCATCGAACCGGGAACGATCATCAAGGGCGACAAGCAGACCAAGGCTGCCCTCATCGCAGAGCGTGGCGGTAAACTCATCGCCAAAGGTACAGCCACAGAGCCTATCGTCTTCACATCTGAAGAAGCTGCAGGCAACAGAAAGCCTGGCGACTGGGGTGGTGTCATCCTCTGCGGTAAGGCTAAGAACAACCAGACACAGCAACAGATAGAGGGTGGTCCTCGTACACAACATGGCGGTACCGACGATGCCGACAATTCTGGAGCATTAAGCTATGTCCGCATCGAGTTTGCAGGTTATCCTTTCCAGAAGGATAAGGAGATCAATGGCTTGACCTTGGGTTCTGTAGGTTCTGGCACACAGATTGACCACGTACAGGTGTCTTACTCTAATGATGATTCCTTCGAGTGGTTTGGTGGTACTGTGAATTGCAAGTATCTCGTAGCCTACAAGGGCTGGGATGACGACTTCGATACCGACAACGGTTTCTCTGGAAAGGTACAGTATGGTCTATCTATCCGCGACAGTAAGATTGCCGATACTTCTCAGAGCAATGGTTTCGAGAGCGACAACTGCGCTGATGGTGCTACCGTGGATCCTCGCACCACAGCCACCTTCTCCAACATCACCTTCGTTGGTCCTAAGGTTTTGGATGATAAGTTTGAGAACACAACAAACTATATCAACGCTGGTGCATACAATCCAAACAACGGTTCTGCCCTCGGCAAGTTCCAGGCAGCCATGCAGATTCGCCGTTCTTCCAATCTCAACTGCATCAACTCTGTAGCCTTAGGCTGGCCTATCGGCTTGATTATTGATGGTGAGAAGGGTGAAACTGTTCAGAATGCCAAGGACAAGAAGTTCAAACTCCAGAATGTTTATTTTGCAGGTATGGACGCGATAGGAACCGATGCCAACAAAAAGTATGAGGATTACCTCTACGATGCTGTCAACAAGAAGGACATCGACAAGAATCAGCAGTCATACAGCCACACCTTCTTCAGTTCAGAGCCAACCAACAAGTACTTCGCATCATGGACCTCACTGGTAAGTGCCGACGGTTACACTCCTATCGCTGGCAGCCCTCTGCTCAGTGCAGCATCATTCTCTGGCTGGACAGGCTTTGATGTAGTAAGCTTCATCGGCGCATTCGATGGCAGCAACAACTGGCTGAACGGCTGGACCAACTTCGACCCACAGAACGCAAGATACTAACTAATCGATTCTTTTTTTGACTATAAGTAGTTCTATGTATCGGGCATGGCGCAAGCGATTTGCGCCATGCCTTTTTGGGAGCTGTAACTCGAAGATGATTGTATTAACCATAGTGGCAACAAAGTTATGGATGTCCAACACAACAACTTAGTGACGGGAAAAAATAACTTGATACGATTTGAGTGAAATTAGTCGAATATTGCAGATACAGAATATAAAGGATAATTAGCAAGCCAATCCTGCTCTCTATAAGGTGACATGGATAGGCGCATACCTTTCAATCCCTGATTGCGCTCCACAAACACCCTCAGACTCTTAGCCTGCAAATTCTCCTCAGCCTTTACTTCTATCGGAATGATTCTTTCCTCATCCTGCACCAGGAAATCTATTTCACCACGTGAATTTTCTGCCGACCAATAAAAGTCGTCCTTAAAAGTGTGGAAAATCGCAAAAAGTCGTCCTTAAAAGTGTGGAAAATCACAAAAAGTCGTCCTTAAAAATGTATTTACAGCAGCCATTTCCAGACAGATCCAAACCCAAAATGAAGGGTGAAGAGATTTGATGGAATAACCTATACATAGACTATTACTACTCGATTAATTATATAAAAAAGGCAAATATTGCTTATTTTCTAAATAAAAGCATTAACTTTGCATTTTATTCTAAAAAGTTATATATATATATATATATGAAAAAAATTGTTTTGTTAACAATGTTGCTTGTATCTACAAGCACATTCATGATGGCTCAGACTCCTATTGAGCAAGCAAGAGAAAAAGCCAAGGCTTTGATTAAGGGCGGTGTAACAGACATCAGCAAGATTCTCCCTAAACACGAATCAGATGATGACGAGGATATTGATGATGATGACGATTCTACAATAGACCCATTAGAAGGAAAATCGGAAGAATACATCCGAGGCTTTAATGATGCCAGACGAAAGACTTATGAAGAGCAGAAAGCTTCATTTACGAAAGCTGGTATAGACTTCAATCAAACAGCTCTTAGTAAGCTCAGAATGGATTCTGTTGGTATCTATGCTAACATAGATAACAGTCTTGTTGCTATGAAGCATATAGACTTCAAAGAAATAGAAAGAACTGGATATATCAATCCGTTTAAAGACAAGGAACTTATCACGTTCGAAGGTAAGACTTCGCCTTATGCTTTTGTTGGTGGCAAGGCTACTTTTCGCATTTATTTCACGCATGATAGAAATAGTATCTCTGAGTATTATGATATGTTCTCCAGTGACTATAGCATAGACGATTTCTTTGTGGTAAAATTCAAGTCTGTAGGAAAAGGCAGACAAATGACCAGTGCTGTTGTTCATTCCAACAGAATTGAAGGTGCCAAGGAAGATAAATCTGTAAAATTAGAAGTGAAAAAAGTTTCTGATAACGTTTATGACTTGACAGTAGAAGGACAGCCTGGAGAATACTGTCTTACTTACAACAATAAGCAAGGCAATACCAGTAATGGGATGAAGAACTCAGGCAGTAAGAAAGTCTTTGACTTCACCATTAAATAAATTAAGTTTAAGGGATGCTCCGATTAGTAGCATCCCTTAAATAATTCTATATAGCGAGTATTATCAGTAAATTAGTATTTATCCACGTACGGTTATTAGTAAATAGCGCCGCAGAATTATTAGTATTTACCACGTAAAGATAGCAATAAATTCTGATATTCAAGATGATACGTTATATTTTTAAAAGAGTTTTTATTGGTCTTGACATTCTGCTTTTCTCTAAAAGGAAAAACAGAAAACGTCAAAATATAACCTAAATTAATTTGGTGACGCGGCGTTTTCTTCGTATCTTTGCCGCAAAATATGCGGCGTTTTTGGATAAATAATGCCGCAAGAGTATAAAAACTTCTTTATTAAGATTATTTCATGAAAAAACGACATAACAGAAAAAAACGCATGGCACAATATGCCATGTATGCATACTGTTTTTTTGCGATTCTTTCACTCGTAAACACGGTTTGTAGAAGTCTTGGTGTTGCAGTCAACATTCCATCCATCTTACTCACCATCAAACAATGGGTATTAATGCTTGCCACCATAGCATTATGGGGAATATTCCGATTAATACAACCAAGAAACGAAAAGTTGCTGCGACGTTGCTGCGAGGTGATGGTATTTTACTATGTGTTTTCATTCGTCCTGTCAATATGTTTTAAGTTCAACCTAATACCCATGACACAAAATGGCTTGATAACCAGGACTGCAACTATCCTCACTTGGACAGAAAGCAGCATCGGCTTACTCTCTGTCATCGCATCCCTGATTGCCGGTTGCCATTTAGGAAGAAAACATAAAGGAAACATGCACCAACTGGGCACAGCACTTATCCTGGTTTTCATCGTATGGCTGATATGTGTAAACATCCTCCCAACCACTATGTTTTATCTATTGGGAATCAGTCATCCTACAGCCTTCACCTGTGTCAATATGCTCTCTGCTTTTTCCAACACACTCGTTTATATATACGCATACTATAGAATGTATCGCACTATAAACAACTGATTACGATTTAAGAAGTAGGATTTATTCAGCCTTCTATTAAGCCACAG
>ENA-ORMJ01000018-ORMJ01000018.1-human-gut-metagenome-genome-assembly--contig:-NODE-18-length-128519-cov-14.652876_pt1 | contig 128519 bp, 105 predicted proteins | sample MGYA00242100_ERZ508989 | MGnify/ENA primary metagenome ERZ508989 (study PRJEB26280, sample SAMEA2531403) | human gut metagenome | biome: human gut; feature: human-associated habitat; material...
ATAGTGTTTTTCATCCGAAAAAGGTGTCGCATTCCTATGTTCAGGTGTCTACTTCGTAGGAATGCGACACCCATTTTAACGATTATTTTGTTAATAATCAGAAAAACGCTTGCTTTATGAAATATTATCTGTATCTTTGTGCTGGGATTAAAAAGATTAAGATTATGGCTTCAAAGAGATATCCTTTGGGAATACAAACGTTCTCCGAAATCGTGAAGGGGAATTACTTCTATGCTGACAAGACGGCTATCGTCTATCAGTTGGCTCATTATGCCAAGTTTCATTTTCTGAGTCGCCCACGTCGATTCGGAAAGTCCTTGTTTGTATCTACCCTCCAGGCTTACTTCGAGGGTAAGAAAGAACTGTTCAAGGGACTTGCCATCGAACAGATGGAGAAGGAGTGGACGGCATATCCCGTCATCCACCTGGATCTGAGTTGTGGTAAATATTATAGTTTGGAGAATACTAAAATCATATTAAATAATATCCTTAAAGTTGAAGAGCAGAAATATGGAATAGAAGTTCCTGAATCTGAGCGTGAAGGCTTTGGGGGGCGCTTTAGGGATATCTTGTTGGCTGCCACGGCTCAAACAGGTAAGCAAGTTGTTGTTCTCATCGACGAATATGATGCTCCAATGCATGATTCTGTCAGTGACGAAGAGTTGCAGAAGACCATCCGCAACATCATGCGCGATTTCTTCAGCCCCTTGAAGCAGCAAGAGGGAAACATTCGCTTTGTTTTTATCACAGGCATCTCTAAGTTTAGTCAGCTCAGCATCTTTAGTGAGTTGAACAATCTCAAGATTCTCACGTTGAAGGATGAATACAGTAGCTGTTGTGGTATCACCAAGAGTGAATTGACTCAGTATTTCCGTGAGGGTATCGAGGAGATGGCAGAGCATAATGGACTCACTTATGAGGAGACCTTGCGGCAACTCGGGCAGCATTATGATGGCTACCATTTCAGTATCAATAGCGAGGATATCTTCAATCCTTATAGTATTATCAATGCTTTGGACGATAAGGAGTTTAATAGCTATTGGTTTACATCTGGTACGCCTACGTTCTTGATAGAACTGATGCAGCAGAAGAATTTGGACATGCTCAATCTGGACGATTTGTGGATACAGGCATCACGTTTTGATACACCTACGGAAAGGCTTACTGATCCTATTCCTGTTCTTTTCCAAAGTGGCTATCTAACTATTAAGGGATACGAAAAAAATGGTAAATTGTATCATCTATGTTTCCCAAATCAAGAAGTAAGACAAGGTTTCTCGGAAAGTCTCGTCTGGTATTATACTGCGCAAGACATGAAAAGATATGATGCCATCGTGTATGCTTATTCCAAGAATGTGCTCGTCAATGACGACATGGGAGCCTTTATGCCTCACTTGAAGGCATTCTATGATAAGTTCCCATATACGATTATCAACAATAATGAGCGTCATTATCAAGCCGTGATGTTCACTATCTTTACCATGCTTGGCGAAGATGTGAAGGTGGAGCATACCACTTCGGATGGAAGAATAGACCTTGTGCTCAAGACGGACAAGAGTATCTTTATCTTTGAGTTGAAATATGAGAAGTCTGCTGATACCGCTATGGCGCAAATCAGCGGCAAGGACTATGCCAAGGCTTTTGCCGATGATGAGCGGAAGGTTGTGAAAGTGGGTGTCAACTTCTCTGAAGACCAGCGAAGCATAGAGGATTGGGCGATAAAATAAATGACATCTTGAGGTTGATAAAACGCAGAATCCTGCCGGCATTACAGCCAATAGGATTTTTTTGCTACAGCTCTCAACTTATAGTTCTGGTGGCAGCCTGTTCTTCTCTCCATTCGGCAGGCGTGCAACCCTCCTTGGTCTTGAAGACCCGATACAGATAGGTTCGGGCAGAGAAGCCACACTCGGCAGAAATGATATCATTGCTATAGTCAGGATAATCCAACATCATCTTCTTTGCTGCATTGAAACGGATCTCGCTGAGCCATATTCTGAATGTAGACTGCATATACTGGTCGAAGAATATAGACAATTCCTCCTTGGAGATACTCAGTGTGCGGGAGAGGGTCAGCATATTCACAGCACAGTCCTTATATCCCAAATCGGCACACCATTCGTCAAGACGCTGCCGGATAAAGTCGATGCGCTCCTCTGACAACTGCTGTAAAGTTTCTGTACCTGTCCTGCAGCTTTTGTCTTTGTTCAAACTTGCCCCCCCCAGATGGTTTCAGGTGTCCTGTTCTCACCGATGCGCTGATTTCCTCTTCTTTGTCCAACAGTTCTTCGGTTGGGGTATAACTGTTGCCGAGAGCGATAAACGTAAGATTGAAGAACAGCAGGGCAAACAATACGACGGGACCTACTATATATAATAAAGTAGTGGAAAAGATGGCAACCGGCATAGCGAGAACTGTGAGCCAGAGAATAATGACACTGGCTCGGGAACATCTTACGTAAGGCAACATATCCGTTGCTACCATCGTCTCCAACAACTTCTTGCGCCTGATCATCTCGCGGATAATCATGAATATGCAATAGATGACACTTAGGCAGAACAGAGCCAGCATCAGATAGAGTCCTTCTCTGATATACAGGCTATGATGAAGACTGATTTCCACGCAAAAGACAAGGAGAATGGCTGCATAAATACCACAGCACATCTGAATCACCTTCCTGAGGTTGGCACGGGTGGTTTCTATGTTGTAGATTCCCATGGAGATAAGCGAGAAACAAGGGGTATAGATGAGGATGTTGACGACCGCCCCTAAATTATCGTGCATGGCACGGAATCCGAAAACCATCTGCACCGCATATTGCATCGCCAATCCTATCATGGCGGCAACGATCATCCATCGTGAACGCTCATACCGCTTGTTCTCCCATCTCACTTGCAGATGAGAGACTGCCACGATGAAGGCATTGACGAGCATGAATATGAGACATGCAAACTGAAGTAGAAATAATGAATCCATACGCTTCTTATCCTTACAAAATAAGTAATTATACTTGCAAAGGTAAAATAATTATTTCAGAAAAAGGTACAATAAGGGCAAAATATTAATGAAAATACGGGAATGCTGTGTGCCTATTTATAGGGTTTCAAATAACCAAGAGAAGAAAAGCTTATATAGAGACAAAAAAAATCCCTGCAGCCCAAAAATGGAACCACAGGGAAACACCCCTTAGTGGGCGTTGACGGATTCGAACCGCCGACCCTCTGCTTGTAAGGCAGATGCTCTGAACCAGCTGAGCTAAACGCCCATACACTTTCGTTTCAAAAGCGATGCAAAGGTACAGCTTATTTTGATATTACCAAAACAATTGCGAACTATTTTCTAAGAAATTTATACAGAAAGATATATACTTATTGAATTTCAGCATTTTAAATAAGTAACTTTTTTCTGAGACATTTCACCAACATAATCGCTATAAACCGATTCTTCGCCTTACGGAAGAATATGAGTACCCGGTGAAAGCACTTTTTCCTTACTGCCAGGCAATGCCACTACTGCCGTGGTGCCTTGCGGAACAACCACTTGAATACCGAGTTTATGATCTTGCTGCCTTATATCAACCCTGATGTCACCATAAAGAGTAGGCACCACCGCCGAAGCTTTATTCAACGAACCCAGTTGCGGAGCAACACGGAATTGCTTAAATCCGGGAGCAAGTGGTTCTATTCCACACAGTTTTTGACTCAATATAGTCAGCGGACCACCACTCCATGCATGATTTATAGTGCCTCCACCAAAACCTTCGGCGCCTATCCCCCACCCTTCAAATAAGGTGGTATAAGGATATGACATCATTTTAGCATAACGGTCGCGCATACGTTTCAATGCAAACTCCGGTTCGCCCATCATAAACAAGGCTTCCATTACATACTTTTCCATATAAGGACTGGCATGATATTCCTTCTTGAAAACCTTTAGCAAAGCTTTATATCTACCGACCGGTGCCAATCCACTCACTACAGCCATTGCCTGCGCACGGTCATCCGTCTCCCCATTATGCAATTTGGAACGATAAGCCTTACCATTCCAATAGCGGGCGTCAAAAACCGCAGAGATACGTTTCATCATTTCACCGATCTGATTGGCATCATACAGTTTACGCAGATGAAGGGCAAACTCTTTTTCAGCCTTAAGAGCCAGATAATACCAACAGGTAGTAAGAACCTCCATATCAACATCCGTTCCCCAATCGCCCCAACTCCAATCACCCTGACGAACCACAGGCATACCTTGGCCATCAACCTGCCAGACTTCATGCAAATACTTCTTCAGGCCGTCGTAAATATGCGGAACAAAAGAATAATCGTCACTATAGAACGCTTGCGTGTAGAATCCATACCAGCCTACAGACGCAAGCATCTGCAAAGGAAGTTCCTTACACCAGTTCAACGATGGAACAGGAGAAGCAATAACGCCTTCCGGACGTTGCCAGTTCATCAATTCATAGATACCTTTTGCGGCCAACTGCCAACCACGCGGATCAAGTACATAGAAAGCTTCACCCAACTCATTTACTTCATCTCCCCACCATTGCGCACGCTCACGATCAGGACAGTCCATGTAATTATCGCGCATGGTAATATATAAAGTACGCGCACTTCGCTTCCACAATTCATTATAGAAATCATCATCGCATGCGAAAGAACCTTTCATATCCGCATTATAACCCGTTTCCCGGTATTTAACGCCCAGCACTTCCACGCCGGCAGGAACAACATAAAGCACCTCATGACCATTCATCCAGCCGAAACTTTCATATTCCTGCTCACCCTCACGAGTAATGTATTCAGCTCTCACATTATTAGCACTTCCTCCCGTATAATTATCGGTCAGCATGCCAACCACCAATCCGGCAGGAGCCTTTACATGCAGATAAGGAGTTATCTGACAATTATAGGGCAAACGGCACCGAATAGTATCCCCTTTTTCATTTTTGACTACTTCCGGATAATCCGTTAACCCACCATTCTTCCACATCGGGATGGGACGGGCTACCAATTTTCCAAACGGCATTTCGTTCGGAGCCACAATTTCGATAGATGCTCCCAGCTTTCCACTGAAATCCGGCATATTCCAACCTGCCAATTCCTTACGGGCATCAAAGCGGATATTACTTTCGGATAAACGATAATTGGGGAATGGGGCTTCTGTATTCTGATAAGCCCGATACACACTACATTGCCAGCTCTTATCACTGACAATGGATAAATTTGCCTCTTGGGCACAAAACAACAAAGCTGCCGTTCCACTATTCACATGACTGAATCCGTTTTTCCCGAAATGCCACACCAGCAGAGCAATGGTATTCTCCCCCTTCTCCAGATAAGGGGCAATATCCACCTGATCATAATAAGTCGCTCCGGGAGCAGGCCCCCGTTTCAATCCGCCTTCAAACACCACCATCTTGCCGTTAATCCATAGCCAATACTTAGAATCCACAGCGATATTTGCAATCATCTCACCCGGAACGCCGGGCAGATGCACCGTTTTACGAAAACAAAGCCAGGTATTCGGAGTACTTTGACAATGTTCACTACCAATCCATTTGGATTGAGGAAGGAAATCATCTGCTGCCTTTAATTGTACAGCAGCCAATATACAAACTAAAACAATAAAGAAATGGGGGATTTTTTTCATGGTTTAAGAACGCATTCTGGTTAAACAATAACTAAACCTTATCTTACCCACAAAGATAAGCATAAAAAAAAGAGATGCCAATTTAGCATCTCTTTTTTTAACTTCAGGTAAATACCTGATTACTTATATTCTTGCCAACTCTTGATAGCAATATCTTCCAGCTTCAATTCGCAGAATGCTTCGATAAAGGCACTTGCCAGACGAGCATTCGTAATCAACGGAATGTTATGGTCGATAGCACCACGACGAATACGGTAACCGTTCGTCAATTCACGCTTCGTATGATTCTTCGGAATGTTAACGATCAAGTCGAACTTGTGTTCAGCTATCATCTTCATTACGTTGTTCTCAGCATCAGGGCGTTCATCCGGCCAGTAAACGGCTTCGGTAGATACACCATGAGCATTCAAGAACGCAGCCGTACCTGCCGTTGCATAAATCTTGTAGCCTTTATCGAAAAGTACACGACTGGACTCCAACAAATCTACTTTTGATTTCATTGCACCGGAAGAGAACATAACACCTTTTTGAGGTATCTGGAAACCTGTAGCAATCATTGCACTCAGCAATGCTTCTGAGAAGTCATCACCAATACAACCAACTTCACCCGTAGAAGACATATCCACACCCAATACCGGGTCTGCCTTGTGCAAACGAGAGAAGGAGAACTGAGAAGCTTTCACACCGATCCAATCAATATCGAATGCTGATTTATCAGGACGTGTATAAGGAGCATCCAGCATGATGCGAGTAGCCGTTTCAATAAAGTTGCGTTTCAGCACTTTAGAAACAAACGGGAAGCTACGAGAAGCACGAAGATTACACTCAATTACCTTCACTTCATTGTTACGTGCCAGGAACTGGATGTTGAACGGGCCGGAAATATTGAGTTCCTTCGCAATCTGACGGCTGATCTTCTTAATGCGACGCGCCGTAGCAAAGTAAATCTTCTGTGCCGGGAATACCAACGTAGCATCACCAGAGTGCACACCCGCAAATTCCACATGCTCGGAAATAGCATATTCCACCACTTCACCATTCTGTGCTACAGCATCAAATTCGATTTCCTTTGTATTCTGCAAGAATTGAGAGATTACTACCGGATATTCCTTTGATACCTCAGCAGCCATCTTCAAGAAGTTTTCCAATTCTTCTTCATCATAGCATACGTTCATCGCAGCACCCGAAAGCACATAAGACGGACGAACCAATACCGGATAACCGACCTTTTCCACGAAACCTTTCACATCTTCCAGACTGGTAAGTTCCTGCCAAGCCGGCTGGTCAATACCCAGTTGGTCGAGCATTGCAGAGAACTTGTTACGGTTTTCAGCACGGTCGATAGAGATAGGAGAAGTTCCCAGGATGGGCACTGACTGACGGTGCAGCTTCATTGCCAGATTGTTCGGAATCTGTCCGCCTACAGATACAATTACACCACGAGGCTGTTCCAGATCGATAACATCGAGTACACGTTCGAAAGAAAGTTCGTCGAAGTAAAGACGGTCGCACATATCATAGTCAGTAGATACAGTTTCGGGGTTGTAATTGATCATAATAGACTTATAACCCAACTTGCGTGCTGTCTGCACTGCATTTACCGAACACCAGTCGAACTCTACGGAAGAACCGATACGGTAAGCACCGGAACCCAGTACAACTACTGATTTTTCATTCTTATAATAGTTCACATCATACCCTTCAACGGCATATGTCATGTACAGGTAGTTAGTCAGTTCCGGATGCTCGGAAGCTACGGTATTGATACGCTTCACTGCCGGCAGAATACCCAACTCTTTACGACGGGCACGCACCATCAGGTTTTCCTTCTCCATATTACCTTGCGGATCGAGTACAAAACGTGCAATCTGGAAGTCAGAGAAGCCCAGCACTTTTGCTTGACGCAATACATCTGCCGGAATATCTTCCACCTTATTATATTGAGAAAGTTTCAACTTATAGTCAACAATGTTCTTCAATTTGCCAAGGAACCAGGGATCGATCTTCGTCAGGTCGAAGATACGGTCTATTGTATAGCCATTTTCCAAAGCTTCAGCAATAGCGAACACACGCAAGTCCGTAGGACGTGAAAGTTCGCGGTCCAGATCATCAAAGTGCAGGTCGTTGCCTACAAATCCATGCATACCTTGACCGATCATACGCAACCCCTTCTGGATAATTTCTTCGAAAGAGCGTCCGATAGACATGATTTCACCAACAGACTTCATGCTGGAACCGATTTCGCGAGATACACCAACGAACTTCGTCAAGTCCCAACGAGGGATTTTACAAATCAGGTAATCCAGTTGCGGAGCCACGTATGCAGAATTCGGAGTTCCCATTTCACCAATCTGGTCGAGCGTATAGCCCAATGCAATCTTAGCGGCAACGAATGCCAACGGATATCCTGTAGCCTTAGAAGCCAAAGCAGAAGAACGGGACAGACGAGCATTTACCTCGATCACACGGTAGTCGTTTGTTTCAGCATTGAATGCATACTGAATGTTACATTCACCCACGATACCCAAGTGACGGATACACTTTGTAGAGAGGTCTTGCAACATCTTCACCTGTTCGTCAGTCAGTGAACAAGTCGGAGCTACTACGATAGACTCTCCCGTATGGATACCCAGCGGGTCGAAGTTTTCCATGCTTGCCACTGTAAAGCAGTGGTCATTTGCATCACGGATTACCTCGAACTCAATTTCTTTCCAACCTTTCAGAGACTCTTCTACCAGAATTTGTTTAGAGAAAGCGAAGGAGCTTTCAGCCAGTTTCAGGAACTCTTCCTTATCCTGACAGATACCGCTGCCCAAACCACCCAGTGCGTAAGCAGATCGAACCATAACCGGGAAGCCAATGCGTTCAGCAGCCGCAATAGCATCTTCCATGCTCTCTACAGCCTGGCTGACAGGAGTCTTCATCTCGATCTCGTCCAGTTTCTTCACGAAGAGGTCACGGTCTTCCGTATACATGATAGCTTCTACCGAAGTACCCAATACGCGTACACCATATTTGTTCAGGATACCACTTGTGTACAACTCAGCACCGCAGTTCAAGGCAGTCTGACCACCGAAAGCCAACAGGATACCATCAGGTTGTTCCTTCTTGATGATTTCTTCTACGAAATAAGTAGTTACAGGCAGGAAATAAACCTTATCTGCGATACCTTCCGAAGTCTGGATAGTCGCAATGTTCGGGTTTACCAATACTGAACTGATACCTTCTTCACGCAAAGCTTTCAATGCTTGCGAACCGGAATAGTCGAACTCCCCGGCCTGACCGATCTTGAGTGCACCTGAGCCCAAGACCAACACTTTCTTCAAATTCTTTTCCATATATTCTCTTGTTGTCTATTAAGTTTCTTTCTATACATTCGGGCACAAAAAAAATGCGTTACCCAACAAAGGATTAACGCATTACCAAAGAACTAACAATATCTTCTCAGAGAAAGAGAAATCATCGACTAACGAATGAAATTCATTCGAATGCAGATTATATGTATCTCTTTTCCCGTGTTGTTGCATCGTTGCTTTAAAATTTGTGCAAAGTAACGACTTATTTCAATAATAAACAAATTATAGCCCATGAAATTAGCTTTATTATAAAGTCACACTCTCCTTACCACAAAAACACAATAAACCTACTACAAAACTTTCTCACTCCGGTTTTAAACTTTATCTTTGCACTGAAGATCTATATCTTCAAACTGAACATAAGCATCTTCAACTTAAAGATATTTATCTCCAGCCTGAATATAACTTTTCTTCCTAATCACAGGTATCTCCATCCCTAAAGAGAAGGCACCTCAAAGTTAAGGAGAGTCTTCATTTATCATTAACTGTTAGCACGAACATCATTAATAGCATTAAAATACAATGGCTGAATATGAAATGCAGGAGTCGAACCTGCCAAATGAAGAGGGCAAACGAATCCTCTTTCCACGCATGAAGTTATGGAACCAAGTAAATCTGGAATACATTGCGAGCAACATTAATTATGCCAGTACCTTCACCCCGGGAGACATCATCGGATTGGTACACTCGCTCACCCAAGAGATTGCCTACCAAATGGCACAAGGCAATTCGGTAAAGGTAGACGGACTGGGCATCTTCACGCCAGCACTGGGATTGCGCAAAGGCAAAGAACGGGAATCGGGCGAGAAAAAGGGACAGCGACGAAATGCGATGAGCATCTGCGTACAGAATATTAATTTCCGTGCCGACAAGCAATTCATCGAGGAAACCGGAAGACGCTGCATATTAAACCGCTCGGAGATAAAGCCCAACCGCTCATCCTCAAAATACACGCCGGAACAACGGTTACAACTGGCACAAAAATATCTGGAAGAACATCCTTATATGAGAGTGAATGACTATTGCCAACTAACCGGTTTGCTGCGAAACCCCGCCGCCAAGGAACTGAAGCACTGGAGGGAAATGCCGGAAACAGGCATTACCACCAACGGACGAGGTTCGCATAAGCTCTATGTGAAGCGGAAAGAAACAGCTTTTCCTTGAGGTTTCGATAAATATCGGTATCTTTGCAGTCATATTAAAATTCACGAAAGAAAAAACAAAGAAAATCATAGATATGACTAAAGAGAAAATCATCCTCACGGGCGACCGCCCAACAGGACGCCTGCACATAGGACACTATGTAGGCTCATTGAGAAGAAGAGTAGAGTTGCAAAACTCCGGTTTATATGACAAGATATTTGTCTTCATTGCTGATGCACAAGCATTAACAGACAATGTGGACAATCCGGAAAAAGTACGCCAGAACGTTATCGAAGTGGCCCTTGACTATCTGGCATGCGGACTGGATCCGGAGAAAAGCACCATCTTCATCCAATCACAAATTGCCGAATTATGCGAGTTGAGCTTTTACTTCATGAATATGGTAACTGTGAGCCGCCTGCAACGCAATCCTACTGTGAAAGCCGAAATCCAACTACGCAACTTCGATGCCAGCATTCCCGTGGGTTTCTTCACCTACCCCATTAGCCAGGCAGCAGATATCACAGCTTTCAAGGCAACAACTGTCCCTGTAGGTGAAGACCAGGAGCCAATGCTGGAGCAAGCCCGCGAAATCGTTCGTCGCTTCAACTATATCTATGGTGAAACGCTGGTTGAACCGGAAATCCTTCTGCCCGACAATGCCGCTTGTCTGCGCCTTCCCGGAACAGACGGAAAAGCCAAAATGAGCAAGAGCCTGGGTAACTGTATCTACCTTTCCGACTCTGCCGACGAAATACAGAAAAAAGTGAAGAGCATGTACACCGATCCCGATCACTTGCGTGTACAAGACCCGGGTAAAGTAGAGGGCAATCCTGTCTTCACCTATCTGGATGCCTTCTGCCGTCCCGAACACTTCGGTCTTTACCTGCCCGACTATCCGAATCTCGATGAACTGAAAGCGCATTATCAACGTGGCGGTCTGGGTGATATGAAGGTGAAAGGATTCCTGAACTCCATCATGCAGGAGACACTGGAACCGATTCGCAACCGCCGTAAAGAGTTTGAGAAAGATATACCTGCCATCTATGAGATGCTGAAGAAAGGCTGTGATGCGGCACGCGAAGTTGCTGCTGCCACACTGGACGATGTACGCAAAGCGATGAAGATAAACTATTTCGACGATGCGGAACTGATAGCTGAACAGGTGAAGAAATTCAGTGCAGAATAATTCCCGCACTATTATCAAATAGAGAAACGCCCTGCCTCCCATAGATTAACGAGAAGGCAGGGCGTTTCCTTGCTTATGAAAGAACTATTAATTGGCAGATTTCACTAATACCACACGGTTCAGAATTGGCTGACCAAATTTGTCTACACCACCACCGGCTTCAATATTCAAGCGGTCGGCAGCAATACCGTAATTCTTAACCAGTGCATCTTTAACAGCTTGTGCACGTTTCAAACTCAACTCTTTGTTGAATGCCGGAGTACCGGTTGCAGAGTCTGCATAACCATTCACGGTGTAAGTTGCATTCGGGAACTGCTTCATCTGTTCTGCCAGATATGACAGGTTCATGATTTCACGCGGAGACAGTTCAGCAGAACCGATTGTGAAGAATACAGTACGCGGTGCGATATCCGGATCCGGAACGATTACTTCTGTTTCTGTAACTTCGGCTACCGGTTGGTTTTGAGCCTGTATCAAAGCATTCTTCAACTGTGCATTCTGCGCACCCATTGCGGCCAACTTATCTTGCATAGCAGCCAACTCGATTTGAGAAATCAACTGCGGCATCGGACGACGGAAACCACGGGCAGGGAAACGGTAAGTCAAACCGACTGTAGCACTCAGTACGCCATCATATCCATGATCGCCACCAACTTCACCATCGAATTTGTCTTCAACACCCATTGCACTAAGTTCCAGGTTAATATCTATCGCATTCGAAATACGGAACTTGTTGATGATACCCGCATTTACGGACAGTGCTTCGCGGTGAGGCTTTGAATAGTTGTGAGTAAAACCGGCACCTACATAAGGGATAATCTCATAAACGCGATGCTGATTGTAACCACCGAAGAGTGCGTTCAGATTGAACATCACGTCACCGTGGAGGTTCATATAGTCAAAGCGTTGTTTATAGTAACCGTCTTTCAGTTGGGTACCTTTTACATAGTCGGCACCTGCATCGTACGTAAATCCTCTTGCCTGAAGACCGCTATATTGCAAACGCAATCCTAAACCCGGAGTAAACCATTTACCGACGGAAACATTCAGCGTCGGACTAATACGTTTACCAAAACTTCCGGCTGAATCATTGTCACCAAATGTAGCTTCGGCACCACCGCCAATAGAGAAGAACCAATTGCTCCAGAAAGGATTCGTTATCACCTGATACTTATCCTGTACCTGAATTACTTCATACTCTACAACTTCACTTGTACTGTTCTGCGCCCAGGCGGCAGAAGTCAGACCGGCCAAAGCCAGCAACATTAGAATCTTTTTCATATACCTAAATAGTTAAGTGGTTAATTTAAATTCATTATTATAACTGACTAAATAACACCATCCCTGCTAAAAGGTTTTTGAAAGAGATTAATTTTTGTTATTACCTTATAATCTTTATCGCGAGAATAATTTCTCAATATCCTCTTCTTTAATAGTTGACAATACGGTACGCCCATCCGGTGTATAGTTTGGAGTAGGGCAAGCAAACAGACTATCTACCAAATTAACCATTTCTTCATTGCTCAGCACTTGCCCATAAACGATTGCCGCAGCCTTTGCGAGCGTTAAAGCCAACATGGTTTGCACTTCTTCTTTTACATCACTTCCCTTTTCCATGGCTGTATGTACCATATTACGTACCAGTTCCACAGGATTCAGTCCCTCAATGCCAGATGGAATACCATTGATAGCATAACTGCCACCGCCCAACGGGGTTAATTCAAAGCCAACTGCCGAGAAGTCTTCCATAATGCTTTCCAACACAGCAGCTTCCGAAGCCGGTAACTGTACGATTTCCGGAAACAGGACGCCCTGAGACACTCCCTGCTTCTGACTGATCTGATTCATATAGCGTTCAAACAATACCCGGATATGTGCCCGGTGTTGGTCTATCAACATCAAGCCGGACTTCACCGAAGTCAGAATAAAACGTCCCTTGAATTGAAAATGCTGCGTCCCCTTTTCCACTGCCGGCTCATTAGCATACAACGGCGCAGATAAGGAAGAAGAAGCCTGCGTTTCCGGTACATACGGTGTACGTTCTTCGGACATATCAGTCGATACCGGCGCAGAAGCCCAATCTGTTTCATCCACAAAGGGTTCTTCTTCCATCGGAGCATTCATTTTGCTGGCTTTTTCCAGCCCATCGTACAATCCTTCCCAGTCTACTTTCGGACGAGAATAGTTGCCACCGCTATAAGAAGAGGCAGAAGAAGTTTTAAACGGATTGAAGTCTGAATTATAATGCACTTTCGGCGGTTCTATCGGGCGTGTCTGATCAAATGCCGGAATATCAGGCATACCTTCGGTATCAAAATCGATAGATGGTACAGCATTAAATTTGCCCAATGATTCTTTAACAGACGCAGAAAGTATCTGCCAAATCGCTTGTTCATTTTCAAATTTGATTTCTGTCTTTGTGGGATGTATATTCACATCTATATTTGCCGGATCTACCTCAAAATAAATAAAGTAAGAGATCTGCTCACCAGCCGGAATCAGCTGTTCATAAGCATCCATCACTGCTTTATGGAAATATGGATGACGCATATAACGGCCATTCACAAAGAAGTATTGATGAGCACCTTTTTTTCGTGCCGTCTCCGGCTTGGCTACAAAACCCGATACCTTCACCATAGTGGTATCCACATCCACCGATAGCAAATACTGGTTCAGCTTTTTGCCAAACACAGCAAGAATACGTTGCCGAAGCGGCATAACCGGCAAATTAAACAGTTCGGTATCATTGCTATATAGATAGAATGCCACTTCGGGATGTACCAAAGCGATGCGTTCAAATTCTGTAAGGATATTGCTAAGTTCCGTAGAATTCGCTTTCAGGAATTTACGACGGGCAGGAATATTAAAGAATAAGTTTTTAATGGAGAAGTTACTCCCTTTAGGGCAGGATACCGCTTCCTGACTTTCTACTTTAGAACCGGCTATCACAATCCGTGTACCCAGCTCTTCATTTGCCGTACGGGTTTTCAATTCTACTTCTGCTACCGCAGCCACAGAAGCCAATGCCTCGCCACGAAATCCCATCGTACGTAAAGCAAACAAATCGGCTGCTTCTTTTATCTTAGAAGTGGCATGGCGTTCAAAGGCAAGGCGTGCATCCGTTTCGGACATACCTTTTCCATCATCAATCACCTGAATGCAGGTTTTTCCTGCATCCGTCACTAATACGTGTATTTCTTGTGCTTCGGCATCAATCGCATTTTCTACCAATTCCTTTATCACAGATGCCGGACGCTGAATCACCTCTCCGGCAGCAATCTGATTGGCAACCGAATCGGGCAGCAAATGAATAATGTCGCTCATTATAATTACAAATTATGAATTATGAATTACAAATAACGAATAACAACAGATTACATGATGCCACATTGTAATTCGTAATTAAATTAAATGATTCCGGTACTTATTGCATACCACAAGTATATCAGCAAGGCAATAATAACCAATATCACCCCCAGATGCACCGGTTTACGCCCGCTTTCCTTGCGTCGCTTCAGGTGAGTAGTTCCTTCTACAAACTTCCCCCGGATATCTTCCGGTGAAAACTCTTTTTCAGGTAACATCCCCAAATCACGCTTGGCGCTCTCTTCCATTTTCGCCAACTTCTCTTTCCGCTCATCCACATATATGTATGGATGGTTAAAGCCGCGCGGCTTTCTCATAGTGAACATTCCCATAGCGTTTATTTATTTCGTTTAATATTCATATTCCTTGGTGAAGTTAAAGGTTTCCGGTCTGATTTCTGCATTTGCTGACCTGCCTTCTTTCCCCTCCATTCAAATATATCTTCCTTATTTTGCGGACGAATATAATCGAACCAGGCAAAGGTAGGCAATTTGTATTTCTCCGCAGGAATCTGATCCATCGGATACATCGTACCGTTAGCTTTACCAATAAAAGCACCTTTCTCCATACGTCTATCCTTCAGCAACATACGCAAGAAGCTACCTTCGGCATAATTCAGTCCTATCAAACTACTATCTCTCTCTTCTACCGGATAAAAGACAACCAGCACATTACCGTTCACGTCAGCCTGACGCATGTCTCCTGCTACAAAGAAACCTTTCATCTCTTTACCCGATACCTGATTATAATGGATAGAGTCTTTCTGTTCTATGGTAAAAGCCTGGTTAATGATATGTACCCAGTCTATAGTACTATCATTCATATATGCCTTGATCTCCTCACCTAATATCTGTTGCGAACCGTGCCACAAAATAGGATCAGTATACATCGTCATGCAAGAATCTTTTGAATTATAAACCAAAGAGTCGCACACAGCCTGTACATCGGTACGGTAAGCACGGACTTTATGATAAACACGCATTTCACGATACATGGAATCCGTATTTATATTATAAGTAATCAACCGTAACGTATCACCATGCATAAACAAGCTGTCACCTTGTGAATAATCAATGGCGACAGCACGCTGAGTAGCAAGAGCGCTTCCCGTTATTTCATTATAGAAACAATAGTTACCTGTCAACATGTTTTTGTTGATGGTATCATTCATCTGCACATTCTCAAATGCTTCACCATATCCCAACACACGATCGTAGAAAATACTGTCGCCTGTCAACTTCTTACCTTCGTTAGTTAACACGGAGCGATCCAGAAGTTCAGCTTGTTCAGTAGTAGTATTATAAAATCCTCGTTCAGAGTAGATATGGTTATTATCACTCACGATATCCGAAGGCCCCAAAATCGTGGCTATCTTAGTTGCAGTGCTATATTTCAAGGTATCCGAAGTCAATATGAATTTCGGATTCACCAACTTCACATCATGGTTGAATACAGAAATTTTCGTTGCCGGACTATATTCCCCCCACTCAGACGTCAGTACATTCTCTTCATCAGTCAATGTACCGCCCTCAAAGTAGTAACCCAGATTATACAAACGGTCGTAGTTCAAACTATCGGTTGTCAAGGTAGTATTTCTGTTGATCATACGGACATTTTCACGAAGCATTGCCAACTGCGACATACCGTCATAATACAGATAATCGCCATAGATAAAAAGCGTATCCCCCTGCTCCATACGAACATTACCAAACGCTTCTACCGAATTTGTCTTTTCGTAGATCAACGCACTGTCACAATACATATACATGCTATCGTGACGCAACTTCACCGACCGGATCAGTATCTGGATATCCGGATGCAACACTTTGTCCGCCTGTGCCTCTTCAGCATGAAGCAAATCGACCCGGGTTTTCTTCTTTTCCGGTTCTTTTTTCTTATCCTGAGCGCTCAGTAAACAGACACCAAACAGGCATAGAAGACCTGCGAGAAGGAATCTATGCCTGTTCAGAAAATTAGTTCTTGTATTTTTTTTCTGCATACAAAAAGAATCAATGTATCACCCGGAATCAGTCTTTAACCCAACCCGGATACTTAAATGTACAGTTCTTCCAGTTATCGTTGATACGTACGTACGTATGCTTCTGCTTTTCACGAATCCACTTATCCAGCATTTCATCACGACGTTTTTCCAAAACGATTTCTTTCAGATTCTGATAGTCTTCTGAAATTGTAGCTTTGTGGCCGTTGATGCGGCTTTTCAGTTTCACGATCACACATTCTTCTTTACCGGTCTTTTGCGGAATCATAGTAAATGCTGTGGAGATTTCTCCTACTTTCATATTATCTACCACTTTGGCAATCTCGGGCGGAAGTTCCTGCATCTCAAACTTGGAAGTATTATTGTTAGGATTAGGCAACAAACCATGGTTGTTGCGTGTATCTTTATCCTGCGAAAGTACAGAAGCAGCTTCCTCAAAAGAGAACTTACCATTACGGATATCATCTGCAATAGAATCCAGACGGGCAGTACCTGCCATCAACGCTTCTTCCGGTACATGAGGCTTCAGCAAAATATGACGCACCTTGATTCGGTCACCACGTTTTTCCATCAACTGGATAATGTGGAAACCATACTCAGATTCTACAATCTTAGAGACCTTATTGGGGTCTTGCAAATTAAAAGCCACATTGGCAAATGCGGGGTCCAAATATCCACGTCCTGTAAATGGCATTTCACCACCATTGATAGCCGTACCGCGGTCGTCAGAATACAAACGTGCTAACATTGAAAAGCTTTCCCCCTTATTCACACGCTCCGTATATTCACGCAGTCTTCTTTTTACATCTTCAATCTCTTCCAAAGGGATCTTCGGTTGCTGTGTGATGATTTGCACCTCTACCTGGGTAGGGATATAAGGGATACTATCCTGTGGCAGATCTTTGAAGTAACGACGTACTTCTGCCGGAGTAATCTTAATCTCTCCCACCAGTTTCTGCTGCATCTTCTGCACCTTCAGACCTTCGCGTGCATTTTCACGTAAAGTCTCACGAATCTGACTGGATGTCTTATTGAAGTATTCTTCCATTTTTTCACGCGAACCGATATTGGCGATATACATATTCGTCATATAGTCCACACGCTGGATAACTTCACTTTCAGGTACTTCGATACTATCGAGAGCAGCCTGATGCAAAAACAGCTTCTGCACAGCTATTTCTTCCGGAATCACGCAGTAAGGATCGCCGTCAAACTTGCGTCCTTCGTAAGCAGCACTCATACGTGCTTCTTCCACTTCAGACTTCAATATAGCCTCGTCGCCCACTACCCAAACTACCTCGTCAATCACGTTGTCTTGTCCATAAACGGCAGAATCGGTCATCAGCGCCAAGGCACATAAAACGACAAACTTAAAGTTCATAAAATTCTTCATTCTGTGTATCTAAACTAATTATATTTAATCTTATCTCTTTTCACTGCCTGCTGATACAAGTCATCTTTCACAGCTCTCATAAATTCTACTTGTTTCAGATTCAACACCATATCTTTTACTTTAGGACGGGCAAACTCATATGGTTCCTGTTGGCCCACCGTGCGGAAATCGCTCACATTCAGAAAATAATGAAACGCCGTATCTTTCAGTTCGATATGACGGTTCTTATTCACATAATCCTCTACCTCCGGAACTTTCAGCGGTATCAGATCTAACACATCCGCCATCGGTACCCATTTGTCATAAAAGTATTCATACTTTACAGCATTCTGCAAACTATACTTCTCCAAATGCTCCACTGCATCTTGCGTAGGAGTCTTATACCAACGACGTACTTTGTTTAGTTCCGGTGCAGTGAGAGGTACTTTAATGAACAACCCTTGCATAAGCGGGCGTTCCAATCTGAATAGTTCTTTATTCTTTTCATAATAATCCGTCAACTCCCCTTCTGATATCTCATTCGAGAGCCTTTGATGAATCAACGCTTGTTGATAAGTGTGCATTATCAATGCCTTGCGATAGTTCTCCACTAATTTTTCTATTTCCCCATTATCAGGAATATTACTTTGAGCTTTCTCGTACAGCAAGATATCTTCCACCCAGTTGCGAATATAATGTTCAGCAAACAGCAAGCTATCATCTTTCGACAATCTTGCCGGAAGTGCAGATTGCAAATCTTCCTGGTAAAGGAAATTGCCGTCCAGCTCCACCAATGGCGTCTTACCTTTATGGTCGTGCTGCTCGCTACAAGCCACACAGAAAAGGATGGATAGGATTCCCAGAAAGATTATTCGCATTACCGATTGATATTTACTTTATTTCAAGCTACGAAGATAGCGGTTTAATCGGTTGCATCAGTGCTTATTAACGGTTTTTAAAACCTCTTGGTTTATTTCAACCTTAGAAGCTGCCCGTAATCGTGCTACCCAACGCTCCTCCAGGTAATTTTGATAATCACCGGCAAGCAGTCCACGCACCTCTTGATAACTCTCAGGACCCTTTATTTTCTCACCCAGAAAAGTGGTAAAAGGAAATGACGGTATAGGTTCAGCCTTCTCTTTTTTGAATATTTCATCATCTACATAGATATTGTCTCCAAGGGCAAATAATCCTTGTTCGGCCTGTACTTGCTGTTTTTTTGCATTAAATGTCAACCGGATGGCATCCTGCCACTCTTCTTCCGGCAAAGATTTTAAAAGCTTACGAACTTGTTTCCCTATTCGTTTTGTTGCAGAATGTATCACAATCCCTTTATAATGAGGATTTTTCCAATGGTAATCAGAACGATGTTTATCAAAGTAAGCAGCCATTCCCACCTCATCCGAAGGCACGCGTTCCCATATTTCCCGATTACTGATTTCAAACAACAACATACCATCACGATACTCTTGCATAAGCATACGAAACTCCGGATACTTCTGTTCCAAACGACTGTATTCATAGTCGAGTACAGACTTCATGATAAACCCTTTCAACTGACGTTGTATCCCCTGAGGATGGGCAATAGCAAAATTTGCAAACATTTGCCCCGTATATTCTCTGCCACCAAGAGTAAAAAGTTTCTTTTCAGTCTGCCCTTTTGCCAACAATTCATCCATTCCCACTTTATCCGGTGTGTATTGATACTCTTTTTTCAACTTCTCCACCAAAGATTCTGTTCCCTTATCCATTCCATGACGACGGGTCTGGCGACGGATAATTTCATCTTTCACATCCTCGAAAGGCAAAATATCTTTCCGTTCAAGCACCTTGACAATATGAATACCCTGCGGAGTGAAGAAAGGACGGGATATTTCACCCGGTTTCATTTTAAAGACCGTATCTTCAAATTCAGCCGGCATCTGTAGCCAACTTACCCAGAAAGACTTCTTTTCGTCAGAAAAGTTACGTACGCAAGCATCAAAATCCGCTTGTCCGTTCTGCAATGCAGTATAAAGAGAATCCATGCGGGTTTCAGTAGTACGGAGCAAATGACTGGTAGCTGTCTGAGGCAGGGATTTAAAGATATGACTAACCCGTACTTGTCCCGCACGCTGATTGGCTTTCATCTTGTCATATATTTGCCGAGCGGCAAGTTCTGATACAGTTTCATCTGTTAAATAAGTCTTTGCCAACTGACGACGATAACCTTCCAGTTCTTCACGGAAAGCACGGGTAGTATCCAATCCCATAGCCTCAGCTGCAGCAACCTTCAGCTTAAAGCTTACAAATAAATCAACATATTCGTTCAATGTTTTCCGCTCTATACCGGAAAGAGCATTATTCTTATTATAGATATATTCAAACTCTGAACGGAGAATATCTTTCCCGTTAATACGCATCAGCACAGGGTCTTGCTGAGCAAAAGCTGTCCATCCCAGACAAAGGAGAATTATTGTCAATCCACTTCTTATCATAACTATCTTCTTTTGAAAAAGAACAATGTAATAACGGGGAAACATCTTTTATATTGTTTGCCTTCAACGGCTTTCTTTAAACACATCATCTGCCTACCTCAAACGGATGATCTATTTACCTCAAACAAATGGCCTGTTTATACCGAATAGACCATGTATTTTTAGAAATTAAAATACCCGGAAAGAAACTGCTCCTTTCCGGGTATTCTTATCTAACTTGCCTATACTTTTATTCGGGACGACTGTAATTCGGAGCCTCGCTCGTAATCGCTACATCGTGCGGATGACTTTCGAGTACACCTGCATTGGTAATGCGGGTAAACTTGGCATTGTGCAACTGCTCGATATTACCTGCACCACAGTAACCCATACCAGCACGCAGACCACCTACCAACTGGAAGATTACTTCATACAAAGTTCCTTTATAAGGAACACGAGCAGCGATACCTTCGGGTACCAACTTTTTCACGTCATTGGTTCCGCTCTGGAAATAACGGTCCTTTGAACCATTTTCCATTGCCTCCAACGAGCCCATACCACGATACGACTTGAATTTACGTCCATTGAAGATAATCGTATCACCCGGAGATTCTTCCGTTCCGGCAACCAGCGAACCGATCATTACACTATAGCCTCCGGCAGCCAAAGCCTTCACAACATCTCCTGAGTAACGCAATCCACCGTCAGCAATCAAAGGAATACCTGTTCCCTTCAATGCCTTAGCAACATCATATACAGCAGACAACTGAGGAACACCCACACCTGCTACAACACGAGTAGTACAAATAGACCCCGGACCGATACCTACTTTCACACCATCAGCACCAGCTTCTACCAATGCCTTTGCAGCCTCTCCGGTAGCAATGTTACCTACTACAATATCAATATTCGGGAAACGCTTCTTTGCTTCTTTCAATTTCTCTATCACATAGATGGAATGTCCGTGAGCAGTATCGATAACGATAGCATCGGCACCGGCATCCACCAAAGCTTGCATACGGTCGAGGGTATCAGCAGTTACTCCCACTCCGGCAGCTACACGCAAACGGCCTTTAGAGTCTTTGCAAGCCATCGGTTTATCTTTAGCTTTCGTAATATCTTTATAAGTAATCAGTCCTACCAGCTTACCTTCTTTATCCACAACCGGCAATTTCTCAATTCTGTGTTCCTGCAAAATCTGAGAAACAGCTTCCATATCGGTAGTCGGATTTGTAGTAATGATATTTTCTTTTGTCATCACTTCATCGATATGCTTATTCATATCTCTTACGAAGCGAAGGTCACGATTAGTAACAATTCCTACCAAATATCTTTCATCATCTACTACTGGAATACCACCGATTCTGTATTCTGCCATCAATGCCAATGCATCTCCTACAGTAGAACCTCTCTTAATGGTTACCGGATCATAAATCATACCATTTTCAGCGCGCTTCACAATGGCAACCTGACGTGCCTGTTCCTCAATGGACATATTCTTATGAATAACGCCGATACCACCTTCACGTGCAATGGCAATAGCCATTTTCGCTTCAGTAACCGTGTCCATAGCGGCCGTTACAAACGGAATTTTCAACTCAATGTTTTTAGAAAACTTTGTCGAGAGTTCGACAGTTTTAGGGAGTACTTCAGAGTAAGCGGGGATTAACAAAACGTCGTCATAAGTTAATCCATCCATTACAATCTTATCAGCAATAAATGACATAGGGCTATGCGTTTAAAATTTATTGCGTGCAAATATACGGTTTTTATTCCATTCCGTATATCTGCACGCAATATTTTTTTCTTTTTTTAAACCAATAGCCAAGGGTTAATTCGCCATTTCAGAAATGAACTTGATGCGAACCAAACGTACTTCTTCTTCCGTGAAATCATCCCCCAACTCATCGAGAGCATCATCAACTTTGTCTGTGGTGGATTCTTTATAATAATCATAGATATCCAACATATGGTCTTCGTCCATAATCTCATCCAGGAAGTAGTCGATATTCAATTTCGTACCGGAATAAACGATAGCCTCTATTTCGTCCAGCAAATCACTGAACTCGATACCTTTGGAAAGAGCGATATCATCCAATGCCACTTTCCGGTCTATAGACTGAATAATAGAAACCTTCAGTTTTGACTTATTGGCAACCGTACGGACACGTAAATCTTCCGGACGTTCGATCTCATTCTCTTCACAATGCCGCTTAATGAGTTTACAGAACTCTTCACCATAACGTTTCGCCTTACCGGCTCCTACGCCAGGAATATTCTGCAGTTCGTCCAATGTCACCGGATAAATGGTAGCCATGGCTTCCAACGAAGGATCCTGGAATATAACGTATGGCGGCACTTCCAACTTCTTAGAGAGCTTCTTGCGCAAATCCTTCAGCATGGAATAAAGAGCCGGATCGACAGCGCAAGAACCACCTCCCCGTGCCGGAGCTTCTTCTTCCACTTCTTCGAAATCATTATCTTCGGTTATCTTAAATGACTTAGGATGTTTCAGGAATTTCTTTCCGGCATCCGTCACCTTCAACAAACCGTAATTTTCCACATCTTTGCTCAGGTAACCGGCAATCAACGCTTGACGAATGACAGCATTCCATGTCTTGTCCTCTTCGCCCATGCCAGAACCGAAAGCTTCCAGATCTTCATGCAGGTGCGCTTGTACTTCGGTAGTTTCGCGTCCTTGTATAATGTCAATAATATAATCTGCTTTAAAATTCTCTTTCACCGCGAGAATAGCCTCTATCACGGTACATAATAATTCTTGAGCCTCCACTTGTTTTTTCGGGTTTAAACAGTTGTCACAATTTCCACAGTTCTCTTCCAAATACTCTTCGCCGAAGTAATGCAACAGCGTCTTTCGGCGGCATACAGAAGATTCGGCATAAGCAGCAGTTTCCAACAGAAGCTGTTTGCCTATTTCCTGTTCTGCTACAGGTTTGCCTTGCATGAACTTTTCCAGTTTCTGCAAGTCTTTATTGGTATAAAAGGTAATGCACTGTCCTTCACCCCCGTCTCTTCCGGCACGTCCTGTTTCCTGATAATATCCTTCCAGACTTTTCGGAATGTCATAGTGAATGACATAACGTACATCGGGCTTATCAATACCCATACCGAAAGCAATGGTTGCCACAATCACATCTATTTTCTCCATCAAGAAGTCATCTTGATTTTGCGTACGTGTCGCAGAATCCATGCCTGCATGGTAAGCGCGGGCATTGATGCCGTTTGCCTGCAGAATCTCAGCAAGTTCCTCTACTTTCTTCCGGCTCAGGCAATAAATAATACCTGATTTTTCCGAGTTATTCTTGATAAACTTGATGATATCTCTATCTATATTATTAGTCTTGGGACGTACCTCATAATAGAGGTTCGGACGATTGAACGAAGACTTGAACACCTCTGCATCCACCATACCCAGATTTTTCTGAATATCGTGCTGCACCTTAGGAGTAGCAGTCGCCGTCAAAGCAATCACCGGAGCTTTTCCGATTTCATTGATAATAGGACGGATACGCCGGTATTCCGGACGGAAATCATGTCCCCACTCGGAGATACAATGTGCTTCATCTACAGCATAGAAGGATATCTTCACTGTCTTCAGAAACTCCACGTTTTCCTCTTTCGTCAGCGATTCAGGAGCCACATACAGCAACTTCGTCTTACCACTGAGGATATCAGACTTTACCTGATCTATCGCGCCTTTATTAAGGGAAGAGTTTATAAAATGGGCAATACCATCTTCTTCACTGAAGTTGCGCATCGCATCGACCTGGTTCTTCATTAGAGCAATCAGAGGAGAAATCACAATACCCGTGCCTTCCATCATTAATGAAGGTAACTGGTAACATAATGATTTGCCACCGCCTGTAGGCATCAGCACGAATGTATCGTTGCCTGCTAACAGGTTTTGTATGATAGCTTCCTGATTCCCTTTAAACGTGTCAAATCCGAAGTATTTCTTCAGCTGGTCTGTCAAATTAATCTTCTTCCCTGCCATGATTCATTAGGTTGTTTTTTGAGTGATTGTTCAACATCTCGTTTAGCCATTCTTTTTTAATAAGAACTCTAACAAAGTTATAAACAACTTCTTAATTTTCAAGCATAATCCAATGAATATTTTTCAATAAAAAACAAAAAAGTCAGTTTTGCACATCCTTATCATTTGATTTTAAGCAGTTTGCAGTCTTGCAATGTTTGCTTTTTCAAGTTGTTGTTTTGCGTAATCCAACGTCACAACAAAGGTATCTTTGTGCTCAGAAGGGATTTCGAACATAGCATCCATCATTATGGTCTCCACAATAGATCGCAATCCACGGGCTCCCAATTTGTATTCCACAGCCTTATCGACTATGTATTCAAAAACCTCATCTTCGAACTTCAATTCCACTTTATCCATCTCAAACAGCTTTACATACTGTTTGATAATAGAGTTCTTGGGTTCAGTCAGGATGGAGCGCAAAGCAGCACGGTCCAATGGATTAAGATAAGTCAACACCGGCAGACGACCGATGATTTCAGGTATCAAACCGAATGACTTCAAATCCTGCGGAGCGATATATTGCATCATATTGCTCTTATCGATCACCGCAGTATTACGCACTGCACTATAACCCACCACATGCGTATTCAGTCGTTGAGCTATTTTCTTCTCAATGCCATCAAATGCACCGCCGCAAATGAAAAGGATATTCTTCGTGTTCACCGGAATCATCTTCTGGTCGGGGTGTTTACGTCCACCCTGAGGCGGTACGTTCACCACTGAGCCTTCCAACAATTTCAGTAAACCTTGCTGTACACCTTCTCCACTCACATCACGAGTGATGGAAGGATTATCACCCTTACGGGCTATTTTATCAATTTCATCAATGAACACAATGCCTTGTTCTGCTTCGGGAACATTATAATCTGCCACCTGCAGCAGGCGAGTCAGAATACTTTCAATATCCTCACCTACGTATCCTGCCTCGGTAAGCACCGTGGCATCCACAATCGTAAAAGGGACATGAAGCAGTTTGGCAATAGTACGCGCCAGCAGGGTCTTTCCCGTACCAGTACTTCCTACCATAATAATGTTGGACTTTTCAATTTCCACATCATCACCGCCGTCCTTTTGCAACAGGCGCTTATAGTGATTGTATACCGACACGGAAAGGAAACGCTTGGCATCGTCCTGTCCAATGACATATTGATCAAGGAATTCTTTTATTTCTAAAGGTTTCGGAAGTTCTCTCAGGTTCAGTTTTGTTGCAGCGCCACCTCTTTTTGCTCCACCCAATGCCTCCTGAGTAATCTCATAGGCCTGAGTAGCACAACTATCACAGATGAAACCGTTCATTCCTGTTATCAGGAATCCGACTTCATCTTCCATACGCCCACAAAAACTACACCTTCCTTTGTTTCTTTTTGAGTCTGCCATATTTATTTTTTAATCAACACTTCATCTACCATACCATACTCTTTGGCTTCCTGTGCCGTCATCCAATAGTCGCGGTCGGAGTCGGCCCACACTTTGTCGAAGTCGGTGTGTGAGTGGTCGGCGATGATGGTGTAAAGCTCTTTCTTGAGTTTTTGAATTTCGCGTGCGGTGATTTCGATGTCTGAAGCCTGACCCTGTGCGCCACCCATTGGCTGGTGAATCATGACGCGGCTATGGGGTAGGGCAGAGCGCTTGCCTTCCTGGCCTGCTACGAGCAACACTGCTGCCATTGAGGCTGCCATGCCGGTGCAGATGGTGCACACGTCGCTTTGAATGAATTGCATGGTGTCGTAGATGCCCAGGCCTGCATAAACTGAGCCGCCGGGAGAGTTGACATAAATGGAAATGTCCTTGCCGGGGTCGGTAGAGTCGAGGTAGAGCAGTTGTGCTTGCAATGTGTTGGCGGTGTAATCGTCAATTTGTGTGCCAAGGAAGATGATGCGATCCATCATCAGACGTGAAAATACGTCCATTTGGGTGACGTTGAGCTGGCGCTCCTCAAGAATGTAGGGGTTGAGGTATTGATTCTGGCTCTTTATCACATCGTCGAGCACCATTGAGTTGATGCCAGCATTGGCGGTGGCAAATTTTTTGAAATCGTTGATGTTCATGGTGTTACTTGTTATGGCAAATGTGCAAATATGCTCATGCTTTGATGGGACAGCGTTTGTAGCAAAGCTCTCTCATTTGCGCATTCGTATATTTGCACATTTGGAATGTAGTTTAATAAGTGTCGGGGATGGGTGAAGCTCTTTATGGCGAATAGCGCGCAGCCTCGATAGCCCTGTGTGCCCCGGTGCTTAGTTTGTAAGAACAATATTAGGCTTGTGCCTCGTCAGCCTTGTTGTTTTCTTCAAACATCTTGGCAAAGTCCTCAGACGAGATGTTCTTGTGGTTGAGTGTAACAACCTCCTTGAGGGCGGCAGCAAGTTTCTGATCAACGCAGCGGTCAACCAACTGGTTAACCTGCTCCTGGTGCTTCAGCATTTCCTGAGCGTAATTTTCGAGGTATTCGTCAGGTATGTTGTTCATGCCATACTGGGCAAACTGGAAGCGTGCGGCCTGAACTGCAGCAGCCTTTATGTCCTTGTCGTTAACCTTGATCTTGTTGGCCTTGACAAGCTGCTCTTTGATAAGGTGCCACTTGAGTTCGACGATGCTCTTGGCATAGTTGTCCTCAACAAATTTTTCGTCCTTATCCTTGTTGTTGGCCTTCATGATTTTCTTGAGCAATTCGTCGGGGAATTCCAAGTCGCCAACCTTCTGCTCCATGTAGGCGCGTACGTCGAGCATGAACTTGTAGTCGCTGTCGTTAACCTGGAGGTCGTGAATGCTCTCCTTGATTTTGTTACGTGCGTCGTCCTCGCTCTTAACTTCGTCCTTGCCAAATACCTTGTCGAAGAATTCCTGATCGAGTGTGGCGGGTACGAAACGGCTGATTTCGTTAACCTGGAAACTGAAGTTGCCAGCGTGGTTGGCCACGTCTTCACGTTCGATCTTGAACAATGACATCAACTCAGCTTCGTTAGCCTCGTAGGCAGTAGTGGGGTTGAAGGTGATTACATCGTTCTTCTTTGCGCCATCGAAGATTTTCTTCTGATCGTCGTTCTTGAAATATTCGGGCATCAAAGAGGCCGTTTCGATAACCAAGCCACCTTCTTTAGGCTGGCCGTTCTCATCGAGTTCGGCCAAAGTGCCACGCATAATGTCTTTGGGTTCGTAAGAGTCTACATCTTCGGGGTGGCCAGCCTGCTGCTGGAGTGCACCGAGTTGCTTGCTGATGATGTCGTCGCTAACTTCGATGTCGTAGTAGTCGATGTTGTCTTCGTTGTTAAGCTCGGCCTTGAATTTGGGCGCGATGGCGATGTCGAAGATGAATGTGAAGTCGTCCTGCTTTTCGATGTCCTGCGGTGTTTGCTTTTCGCTGCCGAGGGGTTCGCCAAGCATGTCAATCTTCTTGCTCTTGATATAGTCGAAAAGGCTGTCCTGCAGAAGTTTGTTTACTTCGTCAGCCTTAACTTGGGTACCGTACATTTTCTTAACAAGACTTGCGGGAACGTGACCGGGACGGAAGCCGGGCATTTGTACCTTTTTGCCTAATTCCTTGAGAGACTTGTTAACGTTGGCTTCGTAGTCAGCCTTGGCCATGTTGATGGTGAGTTCGCCACTAACTTTGCCAATCTTTTGAAATTGAATATCCATTTTACTGTTTTCTGTTTGTATTTCAGTGTTATTACGCCTATTTATATAAGGACCCATCTGTTGCGTGTTGCTCCGAATGGCCTTATGGCATAAGCGGTGGCAAAATTAGCATTTTTCTTTGATAATGGGCGTAAAAGCGGCAATCTTTTTTCTGTTAGGAGGGTGTAATGTGCTGTGAGTATATAGTTTTTTCGTATAAAAGGGATCGTCCTACTGAATTTTTTGTACTTTTGCACACAAATAGTTATTTTGCTACAAAAACAAAAAGAATATAGCAATGTCAATGCAACATTCAAAAGAACTCATGAATCTTGCCGCCGATAATATACGTATATTGGCTGCGAGTATGGTAGAACGTGCAAAGTCGGGCCACCCGGGCGGTGCCATGGGCGGTGCAGATTTTATAAACGTGCTCTATTCCGAATTTCTTAACTTCGACCCCGAAGATGCCAAGTGGCGTTGCCGCGACCGTTTCTTCCTTGACCCTGGTCACATGTCGCCGATGCTATATTCACAATTGGCATTGATTGGCAACTATACAATAGATGAGCTGAAGCAATTCCGCCAATGGGGTTCGGTTACTCCTGGACACCCGGAGGTGTGCCAAGAGCGTGGTATTGAAAACACGAGCGGTCCGTTGGGACAGGGTCATACCTTTGCAGTAGGTGCTGCTATCGCTGCCAAGGCGTTGTATGCACGTACTGGGAACCCTGGTTTTGACAAGGAAAAGATTTATGCCTATATATCAGATGGCGGTGTGCAAGAGGAAATATCGCAGGGCGCAGGACGTCTTGCGGGTCACCTTGGTTTGAATAACCTCATCATGTTTTTTGATGCCAATGAAATTCAGTTGTCAACCGAGACTTCGGCTGTGATTTCGGAGGATACAGGCATGAAGTATCGCGCTTGGAATTGGAATGTACTGGAAATTGACGGCAATGATGCAGATCAAATCCGCGAGGCTCTGAAGGCTGCTAATGAAGAAACTGCACGTCCTACTTTGATTATCGGTCATTGTGTGATGGGCAAGGGCTGCCGCAAGGCTGATGGCACTTCGTACGAACATAACTGCAAGACACATGGCGCCCCGCTTGGCGATGGTGCGTATGTGAACACTATTAAGAATTTGGGCGGTGACCCTGAAAATCCCTTCGTTATTCGCGATGAGGTAAAACAGATGTACGAAGAGCGCAAGGCCGAACTTCGTAAAATTGTAGCTGCCCGCCGTGCTGAAGAAAATGAGTGGGAGAAGAATAATGCTGAAAAGGCATCGCAACTCAATGACTGGATGGCTCGCAAACTGCCCAATATACCTTGGGAAACTGTGGAACAAAAGCCCAATTCGCCCACACGTAATGGTTCTTCAGCTTGCTTGAGCTTGCTTTCAGAGTATGTGCCCAACATGATTGTATCGTCTGCTGACCTTTGTAACTCGGATAAGACGGACGGCTTTTTGAAGCATACAACAGAAATCACACGTACCAACTTTGCTGGTGGTTTCTTGCAAGCTGGTGTGTCGGAACTGACAATGGCTTGTGTTTGCATAGGTATGATGCTGCATGGTGGTATCATAACTGCCATGGGTACATTCTTCGTGTTCTCAGATTACATGAAGCCCGCCATACGTATGGCTGCGCTGATGGAAGTGCCTGTTAAGTTTGTTTGGACACATGATGCTTTCCGTGTAGGTGAAGATGGCCCAACTCACGAACCTGTGGAGCAGGAGGCTCAAATTCGTTTGATGGAGAAGTTGAAAAATCACAGCGGACGCGACAGTGTACGTGTACTCCGCCCCTGTGACGTGCATGCTGTAACAGAGTGTTGGCGCATGGCCATGGAAAACATGGATACACCGACTGCCATGATTTTCAGCCGTCAGAATGTGAACGACTTGCCTGCTGGCACTGATTATCACGAGGGTATATTACATGGCGCTTATGCCGTAGTGAAGGAAGCAAATCCCGATGTAATACTCGTGGCATCAGGTTCGGAAGTGGCTACTTTGGTTGATACTGCAGCTCTGCTTAAGGCTGATGGTGTTCGTGCCCGTGTAGTTAGTTGTCCGAGCGAAGGCTTGTTCCGCCGTCAGAGCAAGGAATATCAAGAGGCTCTGTTGCCAACGGGTGGCAAGATTTTTGCCCTCACGGCAGGTTTGCCTGTGACCTTTGAAGGCATAGCAGGCTCAAACGGTAAGGTATATGGCTTGGAAAGTTTCGGTTTCAGCGCTCCTTACAAGGTGCTTGACGAGAAACTCGGATTTACGCCTCAGAATATCCATAAGGAAGTACTGGCGTACTTGAACAAGTAAAATCAAATAAGAAAATGGTAGGACTTGCAAGTGATCATGCTGGTTTTGAACTGAAACAGTATGTAAAGGAGTACCTTGAAGCCAAGGGAATTGAATATAAAGATTATGGTACGTATTCGACAGACAGTTGCGACTATCCTGATTTTGCACATGCGCTGGCCCGTGGCATAGAGCAGTGTGAGGTGGATAAGGGTGTTGCAATTTGTGGCAGTGGCGAAGGTATCTCGATGACTCTGAACAAACATCAACGTATTAGAGCTGCATTGGTGTGGATTCCTGAAATAGCCCACATGACGCGTTTGCACAACGATGCGAATGTGTTGGTTATGCCCGGACGCTATATCGATACGAAGGTGGCACACGACATAATGGACGAATTCTTCAATACAGAGTTTGAAGGTGGACGCCATGTGCGCAGAATAGAGAAAATTCCGGTGTAGTTAGTTGAAAAATCAGAGTGAATGCGTTCTAAATCAGTAAGATTTCGTATCTTTGCAGTCGCTTTGGCAAAAATAATATTAAACTAAATACATTAAACTGGAATGACTAAATCAGAAATCATCAAGGCTATAGCAAGCAAGAAGGGTTTCGACCGCGACACTGTGTCGAAGGTGTTGGAGGCTTTCACAGGCGAAATAAAGACAGCGTTGCTCGATGGTAAGAGCGTAAGTATGCGTGGCTTTGGCACATTCTATTTGAAGCACCGTGCTGAAAAGACTGCCCGTAACATGCAAAATAATACCACTATCATCATACCAGAGCACGATATTGCTGCATTTAAGCCTGCTAAGGAGTTTGCCGTGTCGGTGAAAGATAAAAGTCAGAAAGCTTAAAATATAACTAACATAATTAACCATAAAACGTAATAGGTATGCCTAACGGAAAAAAGAAGAAAAGACACAAGATGTCTACTCACAAACGTAAAAAAAGACTGCGCAAGAATCGTCATAAGAGCAAGTAAAGGCTCGACGGCTCTCAGCAAGAGTCTCTTTTAACCCACCAACGAGTAAACGAGCTAAAGTTATGGCCCCGAAAGGAGCATGATTACTCGTTTGCTCGTTCTTTTTTACTTAAATGAAGGTAGCTGGTGCACAGTTAATATTTGATGTGTGGACAGACTACTTTTGAAAGAATTATATTTATATTCATGACAAGCGAAGTTATTGTAGATGTTACGAAAAAGGATATTTCCATCGCGTTGCTCGAGGATAAAAGACTCGTTGAGTACCAGCGTGAGGGACGTTCTGAGCATTTTTCGGTAGGCAACATCTATTTGGCAAAGGTGCGCAAGCTCATGCCAGGACTGAATGCTTGCTTCGTGAATGTTGGTTTTGAGCGTGATGCCTTTCTGCATTATTTGGACTTGGGCACACGCTATCATGCTCAAGAGAAATATCTGCAGTTAATTGCAGATGGGCGACGCAATGTGACACTCGACAAGGTGGGCAAACAGCCTGACCTGGACAAGGACGGCAGTATACAAAACACGCTGAAAGTTGGACAGGAAATATTGGTGCAGATAGTGAAAGAACCTATCAATACCAAAGGTCCACGATTGACTTCGGAACTTTCATTTGCAGGCCGTTTCCTTGTATTGATTCCATTTAGCGAAAAGATATCGGTATCGTCGAAAATCAAGTCGGGAGCTGAACGCACGCGATTGAAACAGCTCATTCAAAGCATTAAGCCTAAGGGCTTTGGCGTGATTATACGTACGGTGGCTGAAAACATGCGTGTGGCGGAACTCGACAACGAAATGCGAATTTTGCTCAAGCGTTGGGAAAACACCATAGCTAAGGTGAAGCAAACTCGTCGCGAGGCATTGACCTTGCCACAGTTGGCCTATGAGGAGACAAGTCGCACTGTTGCTTTGCTGCGTGACTTGTTTAATCCTTCGTATGAGAACATTTATGTCAACGATCAGACGGTGTTCAATGAGGTGCGCAACTATGTGAGCTTGATTGCTCCTGAGTGTAAGGATATTGTGAAATTGTATAAGGGGGTTGTGCCCATATTCGACAATTTCTCGGTGACCAAACAGATTAAGACTTCGCTCGGTCGCACCGTAACATACAAGCATGGCGCCTACTTGATAATAGAACAGACTGAGGCTTTGCATGTTGTTGACGTGAATAGTGGTAATCGTTCAAAAAGCTCTGAAGGACAGGAGGTTAATGCACTTGATGTGAACCTTGGTGCCGCAGACGAATTAGCACGCCAATTGCGCTTGCGCGATATGGGTGGTATCATTGTGGTCGACTTTATTGACATGAACTTGCCCGAAAATCGCCAAAAACTTTACGAGCGCATGGTTGAGAACATGCGTAAGGATCGTGCTAAGCATAGCATTTTGCCGCTCTCGAAGTTTGGATTGATGCAGATTACGCGTCAGCGTGTGCGTCCGGTAATGGATGTCAACGTAGAGGAAACTTGTCCTACTTGTGGTGGCACAGGAAAAATTAAGCCCAGCATATTGTTTACTGATTCTCTTGAAACTAAGATTGACACTTTGGTAAACAAACTTGGTATCAAGCGTTTCCGCCTTTATGTGCACCCGTTTGTAGCTGCATATATAAACCAGGGATTTTTCTCAATCAAAAGACGCTGGCAAATGAAGTATGGTATGGGCGTAAGGGTTTATCCCAACCAAAAATTAGCTTATTTGCAATATGCCTTTTATAACACGAACGGCGAGGAAATACTGATGAACCAACATAATGACATGAAGTAAGAACAGTATTAAAACAAAACAAAAGTGATGCCCCAGAAAACTATTATGAGTTTTTTGGGGCGTTATTTGTTGTGTGCTACTTAGAAATGCGATATTTGCAAATGTGTGCAGGGTACTCTGCATTCGTTATTATCATTAAAACAAAATATGGATAACATGCAACCAACACAAAATTATCGGGCTTGTGCAAACAGGTATGATGCGGCAGACATCTTGTACAGGCGATGTGGAAAGAGTGGTGTACTCTTGCCAAAGGTAAGTTTGGGCTTTTGGCATAATTTTGGGGGCGAGGATTCGTATGCTCGTTGCCGTGAAATAGCGCATTATGCTTTTGACCATGGTATTACGCACTTTGACTTGGCAAACAATTATGGCCCACCTCCAGGTAGTGCAGAAGAGACTTTGGGACGCCTTCTGCGTGACGATTTTGCTCCTTATCGTGACGAATTGTTTATTGCAACTAAGGCCGGATATGACATGTGGCCTGGACCATACGGAAATTGGGGGGCGCGCAAATATTTGATGTCAAGTCTTGACCAAAGTTTGAAGCGTATGGGCATTGAATATGTTGACTTGTTCTATAGCCATCGTTATGATCCAAACACGCCTTTGGTGGAGACACTGCAAGCTATGGTCGATGTGGTTAAGCAAGGTAAGGCCTTGTATCTTGGCATAAGTCGTTGGCCATTGGAGGCTCTGAAGTTCGCTTGCCAATATTTGAAGGAACGCGATTGCCCGCTCTTGATTTATCAAGGACGCCTAAACTTGATAGATCGTGCACCGCAGGATCAAGGTATATTGGATTACTGCGCAGAACAAGGCATAGGCTTTATTTCGTTTTCGCCTTTGGCACAGGGGCTGCTAACCGACCGTTATATCAACGGTATTCCAGCTGATAGCAGAATGGCTAAGGAGCATTTTTTGAAACATTCGGCTCTTACACCAGAATTGTTGGACAGATTAAAGGCATGGAATATGGAAGCGGCTGCTCAAGGGAAGACCCTGGCAGAAGAAGCACTTGCATGGATATTGCGCCAAAAGGGTGTAACAAGTGTGCTCGTGGGTGCAAGTTCGGCAGCACAACTTGAGAAGAATATGCAGTGCGTGTATGATTGTTGATAACACGCAACTCTTTTACAAGTCAATCAAAAAGCCCCAATAGCACTTGACCTCATCACTTTTTTGTGCCATCACATTGCGCATATCGGAAATCAGTGAGTTACGTTATTTGTTTGGGTGACGCATTGACGAAGTCAGCAAAAAGACGCTACCACTAAACGCAAGCACCAAACGCTACCACTAATGGGGGCGACGCGTCCCGCGTCGGGGCATTTTTCAGCAGCCTTGGGACGCGTCGCCCCCATTAGTGCTTGCGTTTTTTCAGACCTCTTTTACAAGTCAAGCAAAAAGCCCCAATGGCAGATTGCACAATCTGTTATTGGGGCTAAGTTGGTGTTTTGGTTGCAACTTATTCTGCACGCATCAAGTCGCTGATGATATCATTACTTGTCATAATACCTTTTCGCGTGAGGCAGAGCGTGTTGTTGTTGAGAGACAAGTTTCCGCTGATAATATGTTTTTGCGCAGCTCTTTTCAAGTATTCAATCCATGCTTTATCAAACCTCTTTTCCAAGTTTTTGAGCGAGAGCCCTTTGCGGGTACGTAGAGATGTAAATATTTGCTCGTCAAACTGATCGGAGAGCGTGAGGTGCTCGATGGTGTGTGGTGGAAGTCCCGCTGCGGAAATATATTTTCCTAAATTCGGCTCGTTATATTGTCTTTCGTCTGTACCGTTGAACGAGTGCGCTCCAGGTCCAATGCCAAGGTAGGGGGTGTTGTTCCAATATCCAGAATTATGCCTTGATTCAAAGCCAGGTAAGGCAAAGTTCGAGATTTCGTAATGTTCAAACCCATGTGCGTGAGCCTGTTGCATCATGATCTCGTATTCGGCTATAAAAGTGTCTTCGTCGGTTTCGGCAAGTTCGTTAGATTGTATCTTGCGTTGTAGCAAGGTACCTTGTTCAATGCTTAGCGCGTAGGTCGACAAATGCTTGATGGGCAATGAAAAGGCTTTTTGTAAATCTGACGAAAAATCTTGCAGCAGTTGAGTGGGCAATCCATAAATCAAGTCAATGCTAATATTGTCAAGCCCGGCTTGTTGCAGGGTGTGTACGGCATCTTGTGCTGTAGCTGCATCATGACGTCGATTGAGCATTTTCAATATCCGGTCATTGAAACTCTGTACGCCCAAACTGACGCGGTTGAAACCAAGGTTGCACAGGTCGTGTGCAAAGTCGTGTGTAACATCGTCGGGGTTAGCTTCGAGCGTGATTTCAGCGTTGGTATCAATATCGTAGTGTTTGTTGATACTGTCGAGAAGTATCGCAATCTCTTTTATTTGTAATTGTGATGGAGTCCCACCCCCAAAGTATATGCTTTGGATATGCCTGTCAGCCAGGTAGCTCTTGCGATTGGCAAGTTCGGCACAAGCCGCATTGACATATTCGTGTCTGACAGTTGCTGATTGGGTGGTGGAATAGAAATCGCAGTAGATGCAGCGGCTGGTGCAAAATGGCACATGCAGGTATATCATGCTCATGGTGGTAAGTAGCTGTGCAGTTTACTCGTTGTCGCCTTTGAGTGTTGGTAAGTGTATTCTGTAGTGAACAGCCAAGATGCGGGATATTATGACAAATAGGCCGCATATCAGTCCTGAAGCAATGTTACCCATGCCGATTTTGTAGCAGATGAAGTAGGCTATGCCGCCAATGATGCAAGCCATGGCATAGATCTCTTTCCTGAAGATAAGTGGTACTTCGTTTATAAAAACATCACGGAATACACCCCCTCCGGCACCAGTCATGGTACCCATAATTATGGCTGTCCAAAATGGAAATCCGGCGGCGAGTGTCTTTTCGATGCCAACGACGGCAAAAAGAGCCAGTCCAATCGTGTCGAACAGGAACCAAGTATTCTCTTGCTTAATGAGAAACTTGCGAAATATGATTACCCAAATAAGGGCAAAGCCTGTGCAAATAAGGTAAAAAGAATTTGTCATCCAAAACGGAGGCTGGCTCAGTAAGAGGTCTCGCATGGTGCCTCCGCCAATGGCAGTAGTCAAGCCTACGCAGTATGCGCCCAATAAGTCGAAATGCTTGGCAGAAGCCAAACGAATGCCAGATATTGCAAAGGCAAATGTGCCGATAAAGTCGAGTATTTGAATAAACATGTTTGTGTGATGTCGGTGTAAAGTGGTGGAGTGGGGAAGTATTATTTGTTTCGATAAATAGGTGTGATGCAGCCTACCAGTTGCCAATATCTTGTGCCGGTTGGCTTGTGGTACACAAGAATATCATATTCGTTTTCTGTTTGAAAGAAATTGCCCTCGGTTGGTTGTGTATAACCTCTTGCTGAGTCGTTTTTAGCGCAAAGATATATGTAGTTGTAGTAACCGCATTTCATCAAGATGTCGGCCGTGTAAGCCTGTTCAGAGTCGTTGTATTGCATTCGACAGGTTGGGTTAAGGTTGTTACCAGTCCATTGCCCGTACACATAGACTTGTTGGTCTTGAGGCAAGCATGGCATGTCAAGTTTGAAGTGCATCATGACGTAGTCAGCTTCATAATCGGCATCACCATTGCTGTCGTATCTTGTTACGCTGAGACCATTTTTGTCCTCGTCGTAAAGGTAGTTTTTGCGTGGGTAATCGGTCATCATCGTGTAGTGGTAGAATGGATCTATCCATCTAACACTTTCGCCGTGCATTCCAGGGTAGCGTGTAGACAGGAATTCGGCCTTGCGGTATTCATTGCCGGCTTCGAATATTAAGTTGTGGCAGTGCTCCCAAAGCAAAGTGTTGTTGTTGATGCCTGTGTATTGTGGCTCAATGACGGCATTATCCCATCGCCGATTTTGCAAGACAATTACTTTGACTTCATTTTCAGCATCGCGTAGAAGTAAGTTGCTGCAGTCAATTTTGAGTGATAATTGTTGGTGAGAATTATTGTGGTCAATGTCGGTATCGGTTGTGCATGTGGGGTAAATGCTGACTTTTCGGTCAACTATGGCAAAGTATGTTTGTATTACTGGCACATTGCTGCCTTCGTCATTTTCGGCGCTGACGGTGATGCGGTAATTGCCCGAAAGCAGTGGCCGCATTTGTGTGTTAGGCAGTGTAAACGAATAATGTGTGTAATTTACGGTTGTGTTTTGACTCGGCTCGTAGTCTTCGATGACAACCTCATTGCTCGTGGCATTGACATACTCATTGTCAAATAAATCTTCAGATACATTGCCGTAAACATCGCAATGCTCCACTTTGTAGGTGTAACGGCGGTACTCGTGTGTCATGTCGTCGAAACTGACCTCCAGAGTTTTACCATCGTTAAGTTTCAATACGGGGAAAGCTTCAATTTGGTTGTCAACAATAAGTCTTACAGTATGTATATTGGGGGCCAAGATTGTTGTACGTCCTGGTTGTGCCCAAATTCGCAGTGTCGAGAGCCAAACAACAGCTATGAGTAAAAGCCCTTTTTTCATGAGGTTTAGGTATGATTAGTAGGTGTCCAGAATTATATTATACAATTGGCAGGCGTCAGTGCAAATAGAACACCTACTTATATAATCGGCAACGTTTATGACAACGTCCTTGTAATCAGCAAAGCCGTAATATGTATGCAAGGCGTTTCATTAGTTTGCAAAAGTACATTTTTTTGAGCATACGACATTCGTAGACGTTAATTTTTTTGTACCTTCGCGTTACATAAGAATCAGTCGGCCGGCTTGCCGTGTGCATTCGTTTTTTGAGATGCAGGAGGAAAGTCCGGGCAACGTAGAGCATTCTGCTTCTTAATTGGAAGTCGTCCGTGAGGGTGAACCAGTGCAGAAGAAAATAACCGCCCACTGTCACTATAACAGTAGGGTAAGGGTGAGAAGGCGGGGTAAGAGCCCACCAGGCACATGGTGACATGTGTGCTGTGCACGTCAGAAGTTGAAAGTTCATGTATACCAGCGTAAGAGGGCTGCTCGTCCGAGCATTTAACGCCTAAACAGTATTAAATGCGCGTTGGAGGGTAGAACGATAGAGCACTTTGGCAACAAAGTGCGCGGATAAATGGCAGGCGCTGTGCATCTTTTTAGGGTGCATGGGCACAGAACCCGGCTTATAGGCCGTCTGATTCTTTTTGTTTTTATGCAAAGACACGTTTCCCTATTCTGCAAAGAATAAGGCTTTGAAAGCAATATATAAATATGTAGTTAGTAGTGCAGCAATCAATAAATGTGATTGGTGCAAAGTGTAATTGCTTGTCGTAAAATATGGCTTTTCTGTATTAAGGAGTGCATATTGCGCTTTCCGTTGCGTTTGTGCCACCTTCATAGACCAAAACACAAAGAGTTTGTATATGCCGACTCCAACAATGCCACCCCACACGAGTCCTGTAAACAAATCGCCGGCATAGTGCACTCCAAGATAAATGCGTGTCCAACAGTTGAGCAAAACCCAACTGCCGAGCCAGTAACTGAGCGTTTTGCGGCGCATTAGCAACGTGACAAAGGTGGCAACGGCCATAGTGTTGGCTGCATGACTTGAAAAGAAACCATAGTTACCCCCTCGATAACCTCGAACAATATCAACCATATACATGATGTAGGGGTCGTGCGTTGGACGCCAGCGCGCTACTAAGGGCTTGAATACGCTCGATGCCACTTGGTCGGCCAATGCGATGCAAAGGCTGATGCAGATGATTATGCGCAGAATGCCCCTTAAATCATTTGCCTGAATAACGACATATAGCAGCACAATGGCAAGTGGCAACCAAGTGGTTGTTTGTGTTGCGGTCCATGCAATGCCGTCCAGGTAGAGCGAAGAACTGCCGTTTAGTAGCAAGGTTATAGCTTGGTCCATGAGTGGCTTATTGTAGTGGAAGTTTTTTAGTAAAGCTGCCAAAGTTTGACAGACGGGTTGATGGGGGAAGTGCATAAATCATTTGCATTTGGCAGGGTGATATCCGATTGTAGGTATACAACCATGCCATCTTGCAATTCGGCCTCAATCCAATTATTGCCTGTGCGTCCGTTTACACCAATAATGGCCCCCTCGTGCAAGGTGCGCGTTTTGGCCGAAGTGACAGTAGGTGATGCGTATGTTTGTATTTCTTGAACAACAACAGCTTGAGTGCCAGGGTATATAAAGTGCTGCTCAATGTATGCAAAAGCGTATGCAGATAGTGTGAATATGCCAAAGATAATACTGAAAGCGAAACTTGCTTTGCGTATGTGTATGCTTTTACCCATTTTGCAAGTCAAAGCAGATGCCACGCACAGAACCAACATGATGAGTGCTACGACTCCCCATGTATCACTGCTTGCAGTGCAGACCGCCTTTTTGAAGAAGGTGGTAAAAAATAGCCCAGTTGATGCGTTCAGGTTATCTTGCGTTTTGGCCTGTGAAAGTTGCAGATTGAATTGGGCATCATCGTCAGCAGGATTTATTCTGAGAGCCTGCTGATAACACCAAATGGCTTGTCCTATATTCTTAAGTCTGTAGTGGCAGTTACCCAAATTGTAGTATGTGGCCTCCAACTCCTTTGCGTTGTGGTTTACTTGGCCTTTTTGTGGCAAGAGTTGGGCATAGCTTTTAGCAGCTTGCACATAATCCTTTTGTTGGTAAGCTTGTTCAGCCTTGTCATTGGCTGTTTGTGCCGTTACATTCGTGGCGACCAGCATGACAAGTAATGATATGATGAAATTTCGCATCGAATTATTACGTATAGGTGAGAGTGAAAATTATGTTTAAGCCTTATTCTTCAAAGCATCATCAATCAACTTAATAACATCTTTGGCTTTGGCTAAAGTCTGAACTTTGTCAGCATCATTATTGGGAGCAAATTCAGCATATTGACAATAATCAGTAACTTCAAACAAGTTGTTGATGACCGTATCATCTATGTGCTTGTCTTGTAATAAATGCCGTATGCTGTCTTTGTTCATGTCAGACTTTTGCAGACCGAAGTAAGTTGCCAAATAGTTGTCGATAGCTTGGCTTATTGTGCTATAATATTTGCCATTCTCTTGTCCTTTAGCCGTGGGGTCTGCCAGTCGGAGTGTGCGCATGGCATTCTTATATGCGCGACTGTTGTTATGCAGGGAGGTGTCATGTTGTTTCCTGTTCCAAATACTGGCAAGTATCCACAAAACTATAGAGATGACAATGAGCAAAATGTTAAGTACAACATAGCTTGTGCTGCCCCAGGCCAATATAGAGCTATGTTCTGTAGGCTTGCAATTTCTAATATCACTCTTGAGCAAAGCTAACTGCTTGTCAACGTCGGCATTTGATTGTGAACCTTTTGATATGTGCAGTTTTACTGGACTTGTACGTATGGTGCGATAAGTACCAGTGGCAGAATCGAAAAATACGAAATCTGTAGCAGGTATCGTATAATCGCCCACGTTTCGTGGTACGAAGGTGTAATCAAAGGTCAACTGTCCATGCAGCCCATCGGTGTTGACTTTCGTGTTGTCTGTCGTTTTGGCATCAAACGTGTCAAAGTCTTTGGGGAAGTTAACGACCGGGGCCGTAATGAGTTTAAGATTGCCTAATCCGCTAAGCGTAATGCGGTAAGTGGCCACATCATTTGTTTTGATATGACTGTTGAGTAATTCTCCTTGTATATTAAATTTGCCCACAGCTCCCGAAAAGTTTGCAGGACGTGGCATGGGCAGTGACGAAACTTGTATTTTCAGTGGCGCCACACTGCGGCGTACTTGCACCCCGATAGTGCCTCCGCCATTGAAAAAAGCATCAGCCAAATCCATTGTATGGTCTTGTTGCACTACGGCACAATCAAAGGTTATGCTCGGAATGGTAATGCTGCCGCTATGCTGTGGAAAAACTAAGTATTGTAGAATTGTTCCGGTACGATATGCCGCGCCGTTCCGGTGTTCAAGAGTAGTCTGGATTTGGTTGCCAGGCAAAGGTAACTCTTGTGAAATGAGACCTTTGAAATCGGGCTTTTGAACCAAACTCGTATTCGACAATCCCACCCCCACACGGGCGTGTATGCGGTAGGTCAATAAGATGGCCTCTTGTTCATATACTTTAGTACGGCTGGGAGTTACATCTATAAAAAGGTCGCGTTGCGTCAACTTGCTGCCAGCCTGTTGCAGTTGGTCATAGCTTGTATTATTTTGTGATGCACTGCTGTGATTGCTTGTACCGCTATTACCGCCAGATTGTGCGTGCAGACTGACAGGGCGGCTGTGCAAAGTGCGGCCATTAACTTGCACGGTGGCTGCGCCAATAGTTATATGCCCGCTTTTGCGTGCAGACAGTATGTATGTGTAAGTAGTACTTTCGTTGTGTGATGCTCTGCCGTTAACTATTTGATAGTTACTTGATGTAAATGTACTTGGGCCACTCAACACCTCAAAAGCCGAGAGCGAGGGTGGGGTAAAGCCCTTGACATCGCTGCTCGTTACTGTAAAGGTCAGGCGATAGTAGCCGCCCACATCCTCAATGTTGGCTTTGAATGATTGTGCACAAGCATTGATGCAGACAAAAAGTGCTATGAATAATGTGGCAAGGTGCGAAAGAAGCATATGTCCTTTGTCCTTTATATTGTATATGTCAGAAATGTTAGTAGAGATATATGGCATGAGTTCAATAAAATCTTGTTTTCCTTTCGTGCAAGGCTATGTGTCGTATCACCAATTCTTGTCCTTGCTGCGTTGCCTGGGTTGGTGCTGTTTGAGCTTTTCAAGCGCTCTACGCTCTGCTTGCCTTGCCAAATTCATATATTGCTCAGTTTGCTGCTTGTCTTGCTGCTTGTTGCTGTTGTTCTTTTTTTGTTGTTGCTGTTGCTGTTGTTCGTTCTGTTTGTTCTTTTGTTGCTGTTGCTGCTTTTGTTGTTGCTTGTTCTGCTGTTTGTTGTTAGTGCTTTCTTTAAGTTGCTTTTGGCACAGGGCCAAATTGTAACGGGTGCGGTCGCTATGTGGTTCAAGTCGCAGTGCTTGTTTGTATTGCTCAATGGCGGTACGCAGCAATTGTTGTTCTTGCTCGCGACTTTGTAAGGCTGCTCTTTGGCTAATGTATCCACGATTATGCCAAGCCATAGACCGTACTTGTGGGTTAGTTTCAATCTGCGTCACCTTGTTGTACAGACTGTCTGCCCCCCTTACATCACCTTTAGCCAGATACGCATCGGCCAGATTAAACATGGCTCTGCTGTTATTAGGTGCCTCTTTCAACAGTCGCAAGTAATATTGTTCAGCTTTGTCAGTCTGTCCTTTATGGAATTTCTGATTTCCAATATGCGTATACCTATATATCCAATTTTGGGCGTGCACACTTGTAGCCATATTGGGTGACAAGCATGCTAAGACTATGATAATGTATGTAATAATGCCAGACCGTATCATTTGTTGAATATTTTGAACTTGTTAAAGAACGCATTTTTCGTGTCATTAATACATGCCTCAATAATAAGCAAGAGCAAGGCAATCAAGGCTACGGCTTGAAATTGCTCGTTGCGTGCAGTATATGAGGTTGTAGTAGTTGACTGCTTAAGTTGTTTGAGTTGTGTCTGCAGTTCGTCTTGTGCACTATTGCTTTGGTCAAGATGCAGGTAAAGTCCTTTTCCGGCTTGTGCTATGTCACGGCACATTTGTTCGTTAAGTGCGGTGTGCACAACTTGTCCATTGGCGTCAGTCAGTGGGCCATTTGCGGTAGGAATTTCGCTTCCTTGTGTAGTGCCCACCCCAATCACATATACATTTATGCCAGCCTTGGCTGCGGCTTTGGCAGCCTCTTCGGCGCCTCCCTCATGGTTCTCGCCATCAGTTATGAGTATGATAGCCTTGCCCACGTCCTTGTTCTGGGTAAAACTCTTACACCCCAGGTCAATGGCGGCTGCAATATCAGTGCCTTGCATGGTAACCATGCCTGTCGACAACGCGTCAATAAATGTTTTGGCTGCAGCATAGTCCGATGTGATAGGCAGTTGCGGGTATGCTTCACCGGCAAATACACCAAGTGCCACCTTATCGTTTTTCATCTTGTCCACTATGTTGGTCACAAGCAGTTTGGCACGATCCAAACGCGATGGCTGCACATCGTTGGCAAGCATAGAGTTTGACACGTCCACCATCACAACCGCTTCAATGCCGTTAGCTGTTTCGGTTTGTTGTCTTGTACCATAGAGCGGACGTGCTATGGTCAGAACAAGTGCAGCTACAACAAGCATGAGCAAGCCAAAGCGTATGTGTTTGCGCCATTTAGATCGTCCAGGCATTAAGGCCATAATTCGGTCACGATTGCCCAGTACAGCCATCTTCTTGCGCTGGCGTATTGTTTGATAAATGTATATGATGCAGCACAAAGGTATGAGCAGTAACCAATATAGGTTGTGTGGACTTTGAAATATTAGCATAAATAATATCTATAAGTAGATGTTCAAAACTTATACGTTTTATAAACGTTTGAACCACGTGATGCGCAGCAGCGTATCAATCAGCATTACTATCAATGCAGCAATGGCAAAGGGCATGTAAGCCTCGTAGTGTCGGTTGTGGTTGTTGACCTTTAATTTCGATTTCTCAAGCTTATCAATGTCTGCATACACCTTCTTCAATGATGAGCGTGAGGTAGCCTTATAAAAAGTTCCCCCAGTTTCATGTGCTATCTGTTTGAGAGTAGTTGGGTCCACTGTATCATCAACTTGTTGGGTGTAAACTTCGCCATTGGGCAGTTGAGCCACAGGCACGTTCACCTTACCTTCGGTGCCTAACAATATGGTATAAATGCGTATGCCAAGAGATTTGGCCATATCGGTGGCCATTAAGGGAGAAATTTCGCCAGTATTGTTTGCTCCATCAGTAAGCAGTATGATAACTTTGCTTTTGGCTTGGCTGTTATTCAAATGCGACACGGCGCTTGCAATACCCATACCTATAGCTGTGCCAGGCTGTATGATGCCATCGTTTTGCAGTGAACATGTGGCGCCCTTAAAACTTCGCATCAGCGTACCATGGTCGGTTGTAAGTGGGCACTGTGTGTAAGCTTCTCCGCCAAACAGCGTAAGGCCGATGTTGTCATTCGGTCGGTTGTTGATAAACTCCAGAGCTACATCCTTGGCGGCAGATATACGGTTGGGCGAAATATCTGGAGTGGCCATAGACGTTGAAATGTCGAGTGTCATCATGATGTCTATGCCTTCAGTTTCGCCTGTGTGCCAATAGTGGTCGCTTTGTGGGCGTGCCAGCACCATCACTATGAGCACAAAACTCACAACGTGCAGAAAGAAAGGCAGGTGAATGAGACGTGTGCGCCAGGTCGACGGTGCATGGCGAAAGGTTTCGGTGCTTGCCCATAATATATGGCTTTCGCGTTTTGAACGAAACAGGAAGTACCATATAAAATAGGGCACAAGCAGCAAAAGTAGCAAAAAGTATGTAGGCGATGCGAATGTCATAATAAAGTGCTGATTAAGCAAAACTGCAATAAATAAGGTACAGATTGTATGCGCATAATGCCAGTGTCGCTATAGCCAGGCCGCATGATGCCACACGCATAACGTTGCGCCAAAAAATCTGTTTTTTGTTTGAGAGCGACACATACTCGATGCGCGGTTTGGGCATTTGCTTAGGCTCAAGTTTGGTAGCCTGCACGTAGTTCATTGCTTGTACAAGGCTGCGGTCCTGCTCAGACATCGTAGTAGTATGCTTGGCAAATTTCACCAAGTCAGCTGTAATAAGCACAGTCTTCAATTCAGCAATAGCCTCTTCGTTCTTAAGTTGGTACAGGTTATCCAGAATTTGACTGGTCGTCATCTCTTTGGCATTAAAGCCGAAGCGTTTCTCGATGTATGCGCGCAAGGTGTCGGTCAAGGCCATGTAGTACTGCTTGGTGTCATCTTGTGGCGCGAGCTTTATCTTTTCTATTTGGTCAATGGCCGTTACGTGTGCAGGGGTGGGAGGCATTACAACCATGCGGCGTGTTATCAATTTAGGGTCGGCAAGTCGTATTGCCATCATGACAACCGCAGTCAGCATCAGCATGCAAGCCAGTGCTATTAAAGTAATAGTCCAACTCCATTCAAATGGTTGCTCCACCACATCGTGAGGCCCGTTAAACTTGTCTGGGTGGTTCAAATCCACTGGTATGGTGTTAACCTTGATACCAATGTTGCCCCTTGACAGATAGGTTTTGCCGTCAACTTTCACCTTGAAAGGGGGAATGTTGTACATGGCAGAGTCAAAAGACGTGATGGTATAGCGGCGCGTCAGCTGAATGCGTTTGCCATTGTTGAGCATGGTTGTGTCAATGCGTCCGCAGTCAATAACTTCAACGCCCGGTACAAGTTGCTGCTGAGGTTGAAAATATGGAAAATCAACACGCTGGCGTGCATTTGCCGTACATTTAACAGTAAGTTGAATTTGTTCGCCTATCAAGAAACTGGCCGTATCTGTACGTGCCTCAACAACAACCTGTGCCGAGACGACGGTATTAAAGCACATTGATAATAGTATGACCAATGTGGTAGCCAATTTCGATATAAGGCAATGTGAGTATCCTCTCTTCATAATAAAATAGGTCAGCGTTGGGCAAAAAGGTTCATGAGCGGGCGCACATAATCCGCATCTGTGGCGATAGACGTATAGTCAACTTTGCTCTTACTGAAGCGAGTGGCCAATTCCTCATTGTGTGCTTGCCACCACTTTTGCTGATGTTGGCGAGTGGCTTTGCTTGAAGTGTCAAGATATTGCTCGTGTCCTGTTTCAGCGTCTGTTACTTTTATTAGTCCAATGTCGGGCAATGAGGCCATACAATGGTCGTACAAGTGCAGTGCCACCACGTCATGTTTGCGTGCGGCCACCATGAGCGGGCGCGAATAATCGTCGGTGGTAAGGAAGTCGCTCAACACAAAGGCTATGGACCGTTTGGTCATGATTTTTACAAGATACTCCAAAGCCATGCCCACATTCGTACGGTTGCCTTGTGGCTTGAAGTCAAGCAGCTCCCTGATGATGTAAAGCACATGCTTGCGCCCTTTTTGTGGCGGGATAAACTTTTCGATGCGGTCGGTAAAGAATATCACACCAATCTTGTCATTATTCTTCATGGCCGAAAAAGCCAACGTTGCCGCAATCTCAGTAGCCAATTCGCGCTGTGTGCGTTGGTGAGTACCGAAATTTTGGCTGGCAGACAAGTCTATAAGCAGCATGAGCGTCAACTCGCGTTCTTCTTCAAACACCTTTACGTACGGGCGGTTCATACGAGCCGTTACATTCCAATCGATGTCGCGTATGTCATCGCCAGGTTGGTATTCACGCACTTCGGCAAATGACATACCACGGCCTTTGAAGGCTGAGTGGTACTCGCCTGCAAAAATATTGTTGGTGATGGCCTTTGTCTTAATTTCAATACTGCGAACACGGCGTAGAAGTTCCGAAGTATTCATCTGTTGCTGTATGTTTGTAAATGCTTTGTTTTGCCTGTTGATTAACACGTTGGTGCATTGCCCTGTCATAGGGTCTCACGCGGTAGCCCATTCCCTGTTTAGGGCACTTCAACTTTGTTGAGAATTTCCTTGACAATGTCATCAGCCTTGATGTCCGATGCTTCAGCTTCGTAAGACAAGCCAATGCGGTGGCGAAGCACGTCGGCTGCCACCTCGCGCACATCTTCAGGTACAACGTATCCGCGGCGCTTGATAAACGCACAGGCACGGGCGGCCAGAGCCAAGTTGATGCTGGCACGTGGTGAACCGCCAAACGAAATATAGTTTTTGAAATCCTTGAGCTTGTATTGCTCTGGATATCGTGTGGCAAAGACTATGTCGGCAATGTATTGCTCAATACGCTCGTCTATGTATACTTGTTTTACCAGTTGACGTGCTTTGAGTATGCGGTCGGTGTCAATGACAGGCGACACGTGGCTAAAACTGTCGTTGATGTGTGCACGCATGATTTTCTTTTCCTCCTCAATGGTCGGATAGTCAATGATGACTTTCATCATGAAACGATCAACTTGTGCTTCGGGCAGTTCGTAAGTGCCTTCTTGCTCAATAGGGTTCTGGGTGGCTAACACCAAGAAGGGATTTGGCAGTGCAAATGTGTTGTCACCGATGGTAACTTGATGCTCTTGCATGGCTTCGAGCAGTGCACTCTGCACTTTAGCTGGTGCGCGGTTGATTTCGTCGGCCAGTACAAAGTTTGCAAAAATGGGGCCTTTCTTGACCTTGAAACTCTCATCTTTCTGGCTATAAATCATGGTACCTATAACGTCAGCCGGCAGCAAGTCGGGGGTAAATTGCAAACGTCCGAATTTGGCATCAATCAGCGAGGCCAATGTCTTGATGGCCAGTGTCTTGGCCAAACCTGGCACACCTTCGAGTAGTATGTGACCATCAGAAAGGAGGCCAATAAGAAGCGAGTTGACGAGATGTTTCTGTCCGACAATGGTGCGGTTCATGCCCTCCACCAAGTCTGTAATAAAGCCTGTCTCAGCCTCAATTTGTGCATTGAGCAGGCGTATGTCTATTGTTTCAGCCATGTGGTTGTTACTTGTTTTTTGTTCGTTGTGTGTTGCGTCACGCTCAAGATAATGTTGTGGTACAAGAGTGTGTAAATGCAAAATTACGTCTTTTGCATTGACGCACAATCCTATATCTATTTAATTTTCGCTAATTCACAAAATTCCACGACACGCCAAAGTGTATAGTCAAGCGGTTGAGCGGGTAGTGTGGCACAAGGAATGGGCGTCCTGCACCTGACGAATAGTTGACGTGTGATGCCATCAAATAAAAGCGTGTGCGCTTAAGATGGAAATTAGCGTATGCATTGATTATAGGGTAGTTGCCAATACGGGTGGCGTATCGCGCGTCTTGCACAGCAAATTGTCCGATGATGGGCGAGTAGGCAGGTGCAGCGTAGCGCGTAAAGTAGCGCACGTCGGCACCGATTTCGGTGCGCAGCACTTTGGCAATGTGAAACAAAAGGTAGACATTGCTATATGCAGAGAATGCCGGCACAGGGTAAACGGCTTTGTTGCTGCTCACCTGGTAGGCAAGTTCGTTCTCCCAATTAAATATGCCCCAATGAAAATTTTGGTTGAGCGTGATGCCCAGTAATTGTACATTCTTGCTGGCTTGTGCCACACCTATGGCGTGACGATATGAGGTGTAGCTGTCGCTGTTTTCGAATGGCGTCAGGGTCTCCTCAAAGTAGGTATAGTTTTGAATGTTCTCAAGCGATACACCTATTTGAGTGTCCTTATAGCGTAGGCTGGCGTTGACGCGGGCATGGAACATTTTGTTCAAATGGTCATTATCCCACCAGGCATTACGGGCCATGTAGTGGCGGTAGTAAAACGATGGGCGCTCGTTGCGCACAAAGCCGTTAACCACGAATTGCAGTGAGTCTTTCTTGATAGGGATATTCAGCTTGGCACTGCCTTCCACATTAAATTCGCCCCAATCGCTGCCAGTTGTACGCAACTCACCCAACACGTTGTAAGTTATGATTTTACTCTGTGTTGACAGTATTTGGGCGCCAACAGTAAAGTAGTTTTCTACAAATTTGCGCTTGTCGGCAACGGTAAAAGATGGAGATTTGAAATCGAATTTGGCCAATTCGTGTTTGCCAAACAGGCGGAGCCCCATCTTCATCCAGCGATTCATGCCCTCGTGCAATTCCATGGCAAAGGTGTTTTCAACGCCCAAATGGTGCGTGCGGTCAAGTGCAGAGTCGCCCGGCAGATAAAAATCGTTGAAATAGCCTGGTGAATTGCTGTTGTTTGCCTCGTTCGAAATGAAGCGGCGTGTGTTATCGTCAACGCTGAGTGTGTGAATAAAACTGCTTACTGGCACAAATTCGCTTGTGATTTTGAGCGTGTCGTTGTCGGTGTGTACGGGTACGTTCTCTGCTTTGTTTTTCGGAACACGTGGCTGGGCTATTGTGCTGACCATGGTTGTGTCCTTGGGCTGTGTGGCAGCTGCAGCTGCGGCCATTTGCTTTACGACAGCCTCGGGCACAATCTGGCCTTTTGCATCGCGAAAACGATGAAATCCCAAGCTGTACCGGTGTGTCAAAAACACCTTGTTGCCTCCAATCTTGTTCCATGCCTTAGCCAAATTGATGGGCATGTCGCCTGTGCCGTAGCGTGTAGGAAATATTTCGGGGCGGTTGACGTAGTCATCGTTCTCGATGCCGCCATTTTCGCGTGTTTTCAGATAAGTGTGTTGCACGTAAGCATGCATCTGGTAGTTGTCGCTGCGGTATGAGGCATAAACCATACCGTCGAAGTCGGCTGTAGATTGCCCTTCGTAGTAGCCTCGACCATAGAGGTAGTCGGCATTAAAGCCCAAACCCAACTTTTTGCCAGCATTAACGGCGAACATGGCCTTTAGGCGGTCTTCGCCATTTTGCTTGTTGCCACATGAATGGTAAGTAAGTGTGGTGAATGGCGACTTGGTGTTGGTGAACAAAAGCGCGTCCGTGCTTTTGAGAAAATAGTCGTAGGGCGTTTTGAAGATGAATGGTGCGCTTTGCATGTTTACCCCCTGCTCGTTGAAGAAATGGCTGATACGCGGTGCGCCCAGGTTGCCGGTGAAATTGTAATGCCCTGTTACACCCATCGTCTGGTTCTCGTTTTGAAAACGGTGCGGAATAGTATCATAGGTGGCAGGTATGATGTCGCCAAAGCGTGGACTGATGTGCCATGCGTAGAGGCCTTCGGGCACACCGGTAGTCTCCACACTGTCGCTTGAAAAACCGCCATTGCGCTCCTCCGCATTGAGGTAGGGGTTGATGGTGTGAATATTCTGTGCTTTGCTGCCAAGGCAAAACAGGGTAGAGACAACAAGGATTATTATGTGTATGTGATGTTGTGTCATACAGTGTAAGGGGTAAGAATATGAATTTCTTATAAGCAAATTGCTTTGTAAGTCGTATTACCAGGTTCGTCTTGTACAGAACAGTCCTGATGCACTTTACTCTCTCGCGCGCGCACGCGTCCGTCGTTTTTGCCAGTTTTGTCTACACTCTGCACTAATTATGTGTAAGCCGCTGATTATTAAGCGGTTAAGATGTGTAGGTAACGTGCAAAACACTCTACACTTAAGTTGCACTCGTGGCACAGGTGTAAGCGCTTGTACTTGGCCCTTTTCAAGTCTGCATTTCTGTGCAGGGAACTTGTGAATGCGGTTACGGGAGGTAGATTTTTCAGTTACGGCAGGGCGTCACGCCAGTCGGAGAAACTGTTTTCACTGCCTGTGCATGCTGTGCAAACTACTTGCTTGTGCAAGTGTAGACAGGAGTGCAGACAGTATTGTTAAGTGTCTACACTCATAAAACTGTTGGTTATCAAGTTGTTATGTGCAGATAGTGTAGGATGTAGACAATTTGACGAAATTAAAATTGTAGGGGCAAAATCATTTGTATTTCTCGATAAAGTTGTCTACACTTTTATCACCCAAATCTTTAGCGCGTTGCAGGTATTTCAATGCTTCGGCTTTGTGTTTGAGTTCGCCGTGTGCCACACCTATAATTTTATAACAGTCGGCATTGTCGCCCCATTGTGTCAACACCTTTTGTGCCGCGTCAATGGCACGTTGGTATTCACCCACGTTGAGCAGCAATGCGGCTTCGTCAATCTGGTAGGGGAGTGGCTGCTCCGCAATGGCTATGGCCGTGTGTAAGTCGTCGAGCGCTTGCTGATACATGTGTGCCTTTTCTTCGGCCTGCGAGCGCAGGTCGTAAAATCGGTCTGTCAAATTGCGCGGGCCGATCATTTGCTCGTATTGGTTATAGTCGGCTACAGCATCGCGATATCTTTCGGCCTTCAGCAATCGTTGTGAACGTTCCAAGTAGAACTGCGCGTACTGTGTATTGTTGTTTTGCGGAATGCGGTTGATGCAACTGTCGAGCAGGGCTATTACCTGTTGGTTGTCGCCCTTGGCCATCTCGAGCGAACGCGCTGCCGAAAAGTAGGTTTCGCTGGTGGCAAACGCGGCATCATGGCATGCTGTGATGAAACTGGTATATGCGCCCTGGTAGTTGCGGGCGGCATATTGGCAGTTGCCCTTTTGCACCATGTATAGCGCCATAGGTTTGACTTTGTATGCCAAATCGGCCTCATGCTCTGCACGTGCTAAATTCCAGTCTTGGCCAAGTGTGGAATCTTTTCCTGCAGCCATGACATTGCGGTAGATGCTGCTACTTATGGCATAGTGTACAGCATCTTCGGTTTGTGCTGTGGTGTCTGTGCAGGTTGTACTCTTTGACAAGGCTGTGGCATAGTCGTTGTTGGCCTTTTCGAGTTGTTTCTTGCCGGCCCAATATTGTGCACGTTGTACGTAGCCATCGGGCATGTCGGGGTATTGTGCTATAAAATCGGCATAGGCTGTCGTGCAGTTCAGAGAGTCGGTCGTAGGCAGCATGAACAGATAGTTGAGTGCTGCCTGTTTGTCGTCAGGTATGGCACGGGGAATTTTTAATGCTGCCAAATCGCTGTTGAATGCCGATGCGGCAGTAATGTTGAGTGCATTGATAAAACGTGCGTCTATGGCGCAGGCTTTGGTCGCGTTTTTCTCTACATTTTGTTGCACCACACCAACCAGTGAGCCATCTTGGTCAATTAGTGGACACCCATAGTTGTGACTGTCGTTGCCAGCGCTAATATGGTAATATGCCAGGGCGTTAAATGCCTCGGTACTGTCAACTGTGGTAAATGGCATGGCAGCCTTTTTGTTGGTAGTATAGCTTTGCAGCGTTAACTGTTGTCCCGTTGTGGCCGGCATGGTGACAATGTGATAATAGGCATTGTCCTTTACACCGTCGACGCGGAATTTGACAAGGTCGGTGGTGGCATTGGCTCCCAAAATGCGGCTGACGTTGTATTTTTTGCCTTTCGCATCAACCACTTCGGCACGGGTTGCATCTTTCAGTGTGCTGTAAGCACATACCGCGCTGCCATTGTTGTCAACATAAAATGCTATGTCCGACTTGATGAGCTTGCCTTCGGCGTTGTAAGTAAACAGGTTGAGCATGGCCTTGTATGCCTCCTTTGTGGGAAGGTCGTTTGCGGCTTGTGCCATGTGGCCGTATGTAGTTGTAAAGAGTAGTGTTGCGATGAAAACCTTTTTCATTGTATGTCGTGGAATGTTGTGTAGTTAAGCTTGTGCCATTAGTGCTTTTGCATTGTCAATGGCTGCATCAGTCAGCTCGGAACCAGAGAGCATGTGCGCAATTTCTTCAACGCGCTGCGCTTGAGTAAGCGGAATGATGTGGCTGCGTGTAAACCCTTCGCTGTCTTCCTTGTACACCAGCATGTGGTGGGCTCCTCGTGCAGCAATTTGTGGCAGGTGGGTGATGCAAATCACTTGGCAGTTGGCAGAAATGCCTTGCATGACTTGTGCCATACATTCGGCCATGGTGCCTGACACACCGGTGTCAATCTCGTCAAATACAATAGTTGGCAAGTTGGTGCGTTTGGCAATAAGTGATTTGAGTGCTAACATCATGCGTGCAATTTCACCACCTGATGCAATGGCGCTGACGTCCTGCAATGGCACATTCTTATTGGCTGAAAATAGGAATATGACATTGTCATTGCCACTTACGTCGGGGGCTGTACGAGGTGTTATTTGCATTTCCATGCGGGCGTTTGGCATACCCAGCGTGGTAAGCACCTTGATGAGTTCCTGCTCCATTATTTTGGCTGCAGCTTTGCGCTCTTTGCTTAATTGGGCCGCCAACTTGTTGCGCAGTGCGCGCAGACGTTCGACTTCGTCTTGTTGCTTTTTGATATCCTCCTCAATGTTCTCGATAGAGTCAAGTTCAAGGCGTAGCTTTTCTGCGATGTCAAGGACGTCGGCTATGGTCGTAGCATTGTGCTTTTGCTCGAGTTCGTATATGATGTTGAGTCTTTCTTCTACATAATTGAGCCTCTGTGGGTCGTATTCGATGTCTTCGGCTTTACTTTCAACTTCAGCCTCGATGTCTTCCACCTCAATGCGCACGCTACGCAGTCGTTCGGCCAGGTCGGTGGCCTCGGGGTAGTTGTCGCTTATGGCCTCGAGTGTCTCTGCAGCTTGCCTCAGGTTTTGTGAGAGGCTCATTTCGTCGGTGTTGAGCAGTCCCTTAGCTTGATAAAAGGCTTGCTTTATGTCTTCGGCATGTGCGAGCAGGTGCTGTTCATTTTCAAGCGCATCTTGCTCTTCGGGTTGCAGTTGTGCTTCGTCTATTTGGTTAAGCTGAAATGTGAGATATTCTTGATCGGTACGTCCTTTAATGCTGCGCTCTTGTAATTGTGACAACACCTGTTCGGCTTGCTTGCACTGCCCGTACAAGCATTTGTAGTCGCTGACCGCTTGAGGGTGGGCTGCAATAATGTCGAGCGTGTCGATGAGAAAATGCTCATTGCGTATGAGCAAGTTTTGGTGTTGCGAATGAATGTCGATGAGTGAGGCTCCAATCTCTTTAAGTTTGGCCGCAGGGACAGGTGTGTCGTTTATGAAAGCACGACTTTTGCCTGACTGTAATACTTCTCGCCGTATGATGCAGTCAGTGGCATCGAAGTCAATATCGTTGCGTGCAAAGAAGGACTCAAGTCCGAGGTTCTCGATGTTAAATGAGGCTTCAACGGTGCACTTTTTTTCGCCAGACTGAATGGATTTGGCATCTGCACGTCCGCCCAGTAGTAAATTGAGGGCTCCTAACATGATGCTTTTGCCCGCACCCGTTTGTCCGGTTATGACGGTGAACCCTGAATTAAAGTCGATGTCCAGGTGTTCAATGAGTGCGTAATGTGATATTGTGAGATGATGAAGCATATTCAGTTGTATGTGACTATTATTGTGCGTTTAATAAAAATAGGAGCAGAAATCTGTTATATGATTAACTCCAGACTTTGATAGTGCTTGGGTTGAACGCACGCACACGTTAGTTCTTGATTGTTCTCAGCTTTACTTATAAAACAGAATTTGTAGAACCACCCTTATTAGATGTCGCGCCAATATGAACTCTGTGAAGCATTAATTTTAGTAAGTATGTTGACAATGTTCTCTTTTTCGCTTGATGTGGTATGTCCTTTGTAGATGTTCATAATCTCATCGCGCTTGAACTCTGTAAAGATTTGCGGAAGGGCACTCATTGTCTTGTTTTCGTGCGCCTGTTTCAGTAGTTCAATAGCTTGGGTTATGCCTGCTCGTCCACGTTCGGTGTTTTCGCTCATTACATCAAGTCCTTGCCGATAATAGGTATAGAGCATTTTGTGATATGGCTCCATACCGCCGTCAAGCAGGTCGGTGATTATGGCGTGGCGATTTTTGTTATCTTCAAAGGCTTTCCACCCCTTTTCGTTGAGGCTTTGCGCACTATTGACAATGTCTTGGCACATCTTGAAGTATTCGGTACCGCCAGATGGCGACATGGAATCCATGTCGTAGCCTATAATCATGTATACGTAGTAGGCAAGCATGGCGGTAAGATTATTGTCAATCACGTCTGCTCTGAAGTCCAACTGATCGTATTCTTGATAGGTGAAATTGAAATTAGGGTCGTTAAAGGCAAAGCAAGTGGTGGTGTAATTGGCACCATATACGGGACGTGTGCTTTGTACGTTTAGTGTGCCCTGAAACGTATTTTCTGAGGGGGAGTATTTCTTTATAGTAATGGCAAAGGTACAGCTGATACGCTCATTCTTCTTGAATTGCATGTTGGTCCATTGCCTGTCATTCAAAAATTGCTCCAAGGTGGTTTTGAGCGTTTCAAACACAGAGGTGCTTGTTCCTTGCACTTGTTGGTGATTGATGCTCACACGGGCATCAAGCTCTTGTGCCTGCATGGGGGCAGAAAGGCTTAGCAGGCTGATTGCACATATTATGTGAAATAGGTGTTTAAGCATGATGTTCAGATAAAGTCAACAATGTCATCGGCCACTTCGGCTTTGCTCTTGAGTGGAAAGTCCTTTTGGGTGCCATCGGCAAACAACAGTGTGACCTTGTTGGTGTCGCAGGCAAAACCGGCTCCAGGGGTACGAAGTGAGTTGAGCACGATGAAATCAAGATTTTTCCGCTTTAGCTTGTCGGTTGCGTGTTCCAATTCGTGGTCCGTTTCGAGTGCAAACCCAACCAGCTTTTGGCCGTCGTGCTTGATTGCTCCCAAAGCACGTGCAATGTCGTGGGTGGGTATGAGGTCAAGATGCAAACCACCCGATCCCTCGCGTTTAATTTTATGTTTGGCAGTTTCGGCTACTGTAAAATCGGCTACTGCCGCACACAGTATACCTGTGTCGCAATGCGGAAAGATGCTCGTGGCAGCCTCGTACATTTGCTGCGCGCTTGTTACATCGGTGCGCTTGATGTGAGGGTGGTGGGTTTGCATGGCCACAGGACCAGCTATTAGTTCAACCTCAGCGCCTCGTGCGGCGCATGCTTCGGCCAGGGCAAAGCCCATTTTACCTGTTGAAAAATTGCCAATGAACCTGACAGCATCTATTTTCTCGTATGTAGGGCCTGCTGTTATAAGCACGCGTTTGCCCGTCAAGTCATGTCCGCTCTGTTGTGCATCTTGCAACTTGAAGAAATGGTTGAGCACATTGAATATGTTCTCAGGTTCTTCCATGCGTCCTTTGCCCACCAGGTGGCTTGCAAGTTCGCCATCAGCCGCCTCAATGATGTGGTTGCCATATTGGCGGAGGGTTTGCAGGTTGGCCTGTGTGGCGGGGTGACGGTACATATCAAGATCCATGGCAGGGGCGATGAATACGGGGGCTTTCATTGAAAGGTAAGTAGTGATGAGCATGTTGTCGGCTATGCCATGTGCCATTTTGCCCAGTGTTGACGCGGTGCAAGGAGCAATAACCATGGCATCAGCCCACAGTCCCAGGTCGACATGACTATGCCACGACCCGTCGCGTCGTGAAAAGAAGTCGCTGACAACGGGTTTTGATGTAAGTGTGGACAGTGTTACAGGGGTGATAAATTCTTTGCCGGCAGGTGTGATGACTACCTGCACTTCGGCACCAGCTTTGATGAACAGCCGTATGAGTGAGCATGCTTTGTAGGCGGCTATGCTGCCGGTGATGCCTAAAACTATCTTTTTTCCTTTCATGTAATTACTTGTTCTTGTCAGATATGGTCGGTGAGCAAACAATAATGGGGGACGAATGTCATGGTGTCATCTTATGCAAACTGCCGTTTGGGCTGCTTGTTATGACCATTCGTCCCCTTTCATCCTTTGTTATTACACCCCGCGCAATTTGAGGCGCATAAATGTCTGTTTGGTATTTTGCGTGAAGTCGCCTTGCATAATCCATGCAAAGTAGCCAGGATCGCGTTGTAGGACATCAGCCACTGCGCGTCCGCGGTATTTGCCAAAGTTGATGGTCTCGACACCCTGGTCGTTGTAAACGATGCGTCCGGCTAAATCTACATTGCGGGTACGGCGTGAAAACTCTGCCAGAAAAGGCACGCTGTTTTTAAGCTCGGTGTCATAACGGTCAAGTTGTGCCTCGAGCACTTCGAGTGTTGCGCGTGTATCGGCTTCGGCTGTGTGGGCGTCGTTCAGATCTTTGTGGCAATAGAATTTGTAAGCCGCGGTAAGGTCACGTTTCTCCATTTTATGAAAAATGCCTTGCACGTCAACAAACTTTGCATCTGTGACATCGTAATCTACGCCAGCGCGGATAAATTCCTCGACGAGCAGTGGTATGTCAAAATGGTTAGAGTTGAAGCCTGCGAGGTCGCTTCCTTGGAACGTTTGTGCCAATTCTGCAGCATGTTCTTTGAAGTGCGGGCAGTTGGCAACATCTTCATCATGTATGCCATTTACAGCAGAGGCTTCTTCTGAAATATGTCGTTCGGGATTGAAACGTTGTGTCTTGACCGTTTCTGTTCCATCAGGATAGAGTTTGATGTAACAGAGCTCGACGATACGGTCTGTTGCGACATTAAGACCGGTTGCCTCGATGTCGAAAAATATGATTGGACGAGAAAGTGATAGTTTCATTTCTCTTGTGTTGTAAAATATGCTCATTGTTAGTTGGTGCAGACTGTTATGGATAATACGAAGAATATTTTTGGCGTATTAAGAACAGCTGCATCAACTAACATAAAATAAGATGTTTGTATATTAGATAGCAGTTTAGTCGTTAAAGACAGAAGGCATGATCAGCATAAGTACTTCTTCGCCCTCTTTCTGCTTGGCCGGTACAATAAGACCAGCACGGCTGGGATCAGACAGTTTGAGCGTAATGTCGTCGCCCTCGATGTTGTTTATCAAGTCAAGCAGCACCGAGCCCTTGAATGCGATGCGCATGGGGGTGCCCATATAATCGCAGAGCATATTTTCCTCTGCTGACTTTCCGAAGTCTATGTCCTGGCTTGATATGTTCATAGTGTTCGGCCCCAGACGGAACTTGACAAGTACGGCTTGTGCGTTGGCAAAGACTAAAACACGACGCAGTGCGCTGACGAGTGCCAGGCGGTTGACTGTGACAATGTTGGGATTGTCTTGAGGTATGACGCTACGATAGTTGGGGAAACGGCCCTCAACCAATCGGCTTGTGAGCGAATATTCTTCGGTGTGAACAATGGCCGTGCGTTGACCAATGCTGAAATGTACGTTGCCTTCGGCTTTGGCCAGCATGCCCTTGAGTAGTGAGGCAGGGCGTGTGCCAAGCAGGTAGCTGCCTTCAGCATTAAGTTCGGGCATGGCGAGCTTGGTGAGAGCCAATTGGTTGCCGTTGCTTGATACAAGCGACACCTCTTGACTGTGAATGTCAAAGCAAATAGTGTTGAGCTGCGGACGCAAGGTGTCATTGGCAGCTGCTATCATGCAACGTGTAATGCTTGGTACGAGTTTTTGACACTCTAAATCAAATTCAAGTCGAGTCTCGTCAGAGATGGCGGGAGTAGGGTATTCCTCGGCACTCTGTCCCATGAGCTTGTATTGGCCGTTTTGGTATTCAACAGTCAACTCGTAGCTTTCGGTGTTAAGGTAGCATTCGAGTGGCTGGTCCGGAATTTCTTTGATGGCATCTTGCAAAGTCTTGGCATTAACCGCAAAGCGTACGTCGGAGTCGCATTCGTTAAGTTCGGCCTTGGCTGTGAGCGTAGTATCGTTGTCAGACGCTGTGATGGTCAGGGTGGTGCCTTGTATGTCGAAGCAGAAACAGTCTAAAATAGGAATTGTGTTTTTCTGCACAATGACACGGCCGATGGTCATCAGTCGTGAAGAAAGAACGGAACTGGATATAACAAATTTCATGTGGAGGAATTTGGTTTGTTTTAGTTGTTTTGTTTGTATGGCAAAATTACGAAAAACAACTGAGCGAGCGAATTTTTCAGCTCAAAAAAGCAGTGGGTGAAAGTTTTTTCGTAACTTCGCGACACTATTAAAAATCAAATCAATTATTGCAAAATGGAAATCTCAGGAAAGATTATCGTGGCCACAGAACCGCGCACAGGAACATCAGCTCGAACAGGCTCTAAGTGGGTGGCTCAGGATTTTGTTATTGAAACTCACGAGCAGTATCCCAAGCGCTGTGTGTTCGGTGTATTTGGCGAAGATCGTCTGAAGGAATTTAATATCAATGTAGGTGACGAATTGACTGTATCCTTTGATATTGATGCGCATGAGTATAATGGCCGTTGGTTTAATAGCTTGCGTGCATGGCGTGTACAGCGTGCTTCGGATGCGGTAGCTGCTGATGCTCAAGCTAACGGTGCTGCAGTGAATGCCGTTCCTGCTCCTAATGCAACTCCTGCTCCAACTGCGCCTGCAGCTCCAGAGGTATCTCCCACACCTTCAACTTCAGATGACCTGCCTTTCTAAAGTAAAATGACGCTGCAACGGATTTTGAAGAGACGAGTCATGATCAGTTGCTTAAGCTTTTGTATATAGAAAATATAAAGCCACCTTGTTATAACCGTACAAATTGGTATGGTTGTGAAAGGTGGCTTGTCTTTTTATAATTGTTTATATTTAGTCTATGGGCATTTTTTTCAAGGTATTGAAGTATACGGTATTGGGATTTCTCGTGTCAAGTATATTGGCCGTTATTGCTTATCGTTGGATGCCAGTGTCGTTGACGCCTTTGATGGTGATACGTTGTGTGCAACATGGCTTAAAGGGCGAGCCTATGGCTGTTCATCACAAATGGGTGCCGCTTAAGCAAATATCGCCTTATTTGCCGGTGGCGGTAATGGCTTCGGAAGATCAAAACTTTATGCATCATCATGGGTTCGATTTTAATGCCATTCAGAGCGCGGCCATTGAACATATTGAGGGAGGGCGCTCACGTGGCGGCAGCACCATCTCGCAGCAAACTGCCAAGAACGTCTTTCTGTGGCCAACTTCGTCGTGGGTGCGAAAGGGGTTTGAGGCATACTTTACTGTGCTGATAGAATTTTTTTGGTCAAAGGATCGCATTATGGAGGTGTATCTTAACAGTATAGAGATGGGGTCAAACATCTATGGTGCGGAAGCGGTAGCTCAGCGTCACTTTGGCTGCTCGGCCAGCGAATTGCGTCGGTCAGATTGCGCTTTGGTGGCAGCCACATTGCCCAATCCTATTAAGTTTAGTTCGTTGTCTCCATCAAGTTATATGCGCAAGCGACAGAAGGATATAGAAAAACAGATGCGCCACATACCATTTATGGAGGGGGCTACGGAGTGAGGGTAGAGGTGCATATCGTGCGAGAATGTAAAACTAAAAGACGAGATGCGGAAAAGTCGTTGTATGCAACTTTTCCGCATCTCGTCTTAATATATGTATGTTGGGCTTTTACCCTTATAATTAGAAAGGGAAAGCTCTTTTCGGTGTTAGTTGGCGGCTGTAAATTCGTCAAGAAATCTCACATCGTTTTCTGAGAATAATCGGAGGTCCTTGACCTGATATTTCAAGTTGGTAATGCGCTCAACGCCCATACCAAATGCGTAGCCTTTGTAAACCTTGCTATCTATGCCGTTAGCTTCGAGTACGTTGGGGTCAACCATACCGCAACCCAAGATTTCAACCCAACCGGTCTGCTTGCAGAAGGCGCAACCTTTGCCGCCGCAGATGTTGCATGAAATATCCATTTCAGCACTTGGCTCGGTGAATGGGAAGTATGAGGGGCGCAGACGTATTTTGGTGTCAGGTCCAAACATCTCGCGTGCAAAGGTGAGCAGCACTTGCTTCAAGTCGGTAAAGCTTACATCTTTGTCAATGTAAAGGCCTTCGACTTGGTGGAAGAAGCAATGTGCTCTGGCTGAAATGGCCTCATTGCGATAAACGCGTCCAGGGCAGAGAACGCGGATAGGTGGTTTTGAGTTTTCCATCACACGGCTTTGTACAGAGCTGGTGTGAGTACGTAGCACGATGTCGGGGTGCTGTTCTACAAAGAAAGTGTCCTGCATGTCGCGTGCAGGGTGATCTTCTGGGAAATTCAGTGACGAGAATACGTGCCAGTCATCTTCAACCTCGGGGCCGTCGGCAATAGAAAAGCCCAAACGCGAAAATATGTCGATGATTTCGTTCTTGACAATAGAAAGGGGGTGGCGGGTGCCCATTGCTATGGGGTAGGGCGTACGTGTAAGGTCGAGGTCTGAGTGATCGTCCTCTTTGGTGGCAAGACCCTCGCGCAACTCGTTGAGTTTGTCCTGTATTGCAGTCTTCAACTCATTGAGCTTCATGCCGATTTCGCGCTTGCTCTCAGGGGCGACATCGCGAAATTCGCCCATCAAGCCATTTATCACGCCTTTCTTGCTAAGATACTTGATGCGCAGTTCTTCAAGAGCCTTTGCGTCGGCGGCTTGTAAGTCTGCCACTTCGCCAAGTAATGATTGAATTTTATCTGTTAACATTGCGTTATTGCTTATTTTTCGTGCAAAGATAAATATTTCTTTGCAAATATGTTCTTCTTACCAAGAAAAGCCTTACTTTTGTTGCTCAAATAAGTAGTATTTACAATGAAAGGATTTGTTTATGTTCTTCTGTTTGTAGTGGTGTTGGCCTCTTGTAAGGGAGGAAAGGTTTCTGATCCTGTAGAAAAACAGAAGCCCAGCGTGGAGTCTGATACAGACAGTACTGCTGCTGACAGTCTGCCATTGCCGCCAAAGGCTGCAGATGGGTTGTTTGACGATTTTATTTATTCGTATATGCGTGTGCGTCGTTTTCAATTAGAGCGCACCGTTTTTCCCTTGCCCAATTATGTTGATGGCCAAAACAGACCGATAGCAAAGAGTGCGTGGAAATTCGATCCCATGTACAAGAATTTGGATGTCTACACGCTCATATTCGATAGTTCGCGTTCGATAAAGGCGGAGAAGGATACCTCGTTGCGTCATGTAGTGTTTGAGTGGGTTTATCTCGAGAAGCATCGTGTAAAGCAGTATGTTTTTGATAAAGTCGATGGACAGTGGCGTTTGACACGATTGGAATCACATGATATGAGTCGTAATGTGAATAGCGACTTTTATGACTTTTATCGTCGTTTCTCTGTTGATAAAAAGTATCAGAAGAGTCATATCAAGGAACCGTTCGCTTTCAAAACGTATGATTATGAAAACTTTCAGAATATCGAAGGTCTGCTCGATGTAGAACAATGGCCTGATTATCGGCCAAAGTTGCCCTCGGGCACGATTACAAATATCAATTATGGCCAGAGTTATGCTAATTCGCGACGCAGGGTGCTTATGATCTGCAGTCAGTCGGGCGGAATGGGTTGCTCTTTGACCTTTGAACGCTATGGCAAGGATTGGAAACTGGTACGGCTCGAAAACTAAAATTATGCAATGAGGTGGTTGTGATGCGGGTGTAAAAACATTCCGCGTCAAATTGCCAACCTCTATAATCAAGAATAGGAAATATGTATTCATTACTACATCATAACACATTTGGCATAGATGCACAATGTGCGGAATTTGTTGAATATGACTCTGTCGAAAAACTTCAGGCGCTTTTGCCGTCGTTACAAGGAAAACGGTGGCTGCAAATTGGCGGTGGAAGTAATCTGTTGTTTGTAAAAGACTTTGACGGCGTAGTGTTACACTCACGCATCGTGGGGTGTGATGAAGTGCATCGTGATACACACAACGTGTGGCTCCGCGTGGGGGCAGGTGTTGTGTGGGACGAATTTGTAGCCTATTGCGTGGAACATGGCTTTTATGGATTAGAGAATTTATCTCTCATTCCCGGCGAGGTTGGTGCAAGTGCCGTTCAAAATATTGGCGCCTATGGCGTAGAGGCTTGCCAATATATTGAAAAGGTTGAAGCTATAGACGTTGCGACAGGGACATTGAGAACATTTGACAATCAGTCGTGTCAGTATGCCTACCGTAGCAGTATATTTAAGCATGCTTTGCGTGGCCAATATATCATAACATATGTAACCTATCGACTGTCACTCAAGTTTTCTCCCGATTTAGATTACGCAGCCATACGCAGGGAGTTAGAACAGCGTGGCATGAATCCTGCAACACTCACAGCACAGGACTTGCGGAATATGATAATTCAAATAAGGCAGTCAAAATTGCCCGACCCCAAGGATTTGGGTAGTGCAGGCTCCTTCTTTATGAATCCAGTTGTGGATAACGAATGCTTGCAGCGTTTGTTGAAGAGTTATCCTAATATGCCACACTACAATGTAGAGGGTGGAGTGAAAATTCCTGCGGGCTGGCTGATAGACCAATGCGGTTGGAAAGGCCAGAAAATGGGGCAGGCTGGTGTTTATAGCAAACAAGCGTTAGTGTTGGTCAATTTAGGCGGTGCAACAGGGCAGGATATAGTTAATTTGAGTAACGCAGTACGCAAGGATGTGTATGATAAATTCGCCATACGCATATATCCCGAAGCCAATTTTATTGAATAAATAGATTATGCCCCGATTAAGGTTCTTAGGCACAGGTACAAGCACAGGCGTTCCGCAAATAGGTTGCCATTGTGAGGTTTGCTGTTCAACAGATTTGTGCGATAAACGTTTGCGTACTTCGGCCATGCTCTCTTTAGATAATGGAGCACATATTCTGATTGATTGTGGCCCCGACTTTCGGCAGCAGATGTTGAGGTGGCCGTACGATAAAATAGATGCGGCGTTGATTACACATGAACATTATGATCATGTGGGCGGCATAGACGACCTTCGCCCGTTCTCATTCCGGAAGTCTATAGATATTTATGCCAACGAACGCTGTGCGTATAATTTGAAGCAGCGGATACCCTATTGTTTTGCCGAAAAAAAATATCCAGGTGTTCCCAACATATCTTTGCATGGTTTGTCAGAACTAAAACCGTTCTGTGTGGCAGGCGTAGAGGTCGTTCCTGTAGAAGTGTTACATGATCAGTTACCTATATGGGGCTATCGCATAGGTGGCATGGCCTACATTACAGATATGAGCAGTATATCTTCTGATGAAATGCTCAAATTGAATGGTGTAAAGCTGTTGGTTATAAACGCATTGCGACATACGACGCATCATTCCCATCAATCCTTGTCGCAAGCGTTGCAAGTGATAGATAAGGCAAATGCACAAATTGCGTACTTGGTGCACATGAGCCACGAGATGGGGCTGCATGCCATTGTCGATAAGAGTCTGCCTCCTCATGTCCATTTGGCTTATGATGGGTTGGAAGTGGAGTGGTAGGTCTGTGTATTTGCGCGATTGCATTCGGACAATTCAGCGTTTTTACGTAACTTTGCGAAAGATACTCAATCAGCGTGGTATGTTGCTGCGCTCTTTTGATAATATTCATGAGAAAGAAATTTACAAAAATACTGTGGACCGTATACGCCGCAGTACTCTTGCTGATAGTGATAGCCGTGTTTTGTGTAGAGCGTGGCTGGATAGGTTATATGCCACCAATTGATGAGTTGCAGAGCCCTATCAGCAAATACGCCTCACAAGTAATCAGTGCCGATGGCCGGTTGATGGGCACATGGTCAAGAAATGAAAACCGAGTGTTTGTGGGATATGACAGCATATCGACGCATATGTTTGATGCACTTGTGGCTACTGAGGATGAGCGTTTTTACGATCATTCAGGCATTGATGCCAGAGCAGTGTTCCGTGCGGTGATCAAACGCGGTATTTTGGGGCATAAGGGTGCTGGTGGTGGTAGTACCATTACACAGCAGCTTGCGAAGCAGTTGTATTCGTCGTCGGCTGAGAGTACCATGCAGCGACTCGTGCAAAAACCTGTGGAATGGGTGATTGCAGTAGAACTTGAACGTCATTATACCAAGGAAGAGATACTGACACTCTATCTCAATTATTTCGATTTCCTGCATAACGCCGTAGGCATAAAGACGGCGGCGAACGTTTATTTCGGAAAATCGCCCAAAGACCTTTCCATTACCGAGAGCGCCACGTTGGTCGGCATGTGTAAAAACCCCTCTTACTTCAATCCGGTTCGTGAACCGGATCGTTGTCGCGAACGCCGTAATGTAGTGCTGCAGCAAATGGTAAAGGCTGGCAAACTCTCTGAAACAGAGTATGCAACCTTGAGCGAGGAACCTCTGAAATTGAACTTCCATCGTATTGACCATAAAGAGGGGCTTGGTGCATACGTCCGCGAATATCTGCGACGTATCATGATGGCCGAGAAACCCGACCCGTCGAATTATAAAGATTGGCAGCGTCAACAGTACTATGAGGATTCTCTCATGTGGGAAACAGACCCCTTGTATGGTTGGTGCAAAAAGAATTATAAACGTGATGGTAGTACGTATGACATTTACACTGATGGCTTGAAGGTATATACAACCATCGACTCTCGTATGCAACAATATGCAGAGCAGGCTGTTTACACGCAAATGGGCAAAAACTTGCAGCCAAAGTTTGAGGCAGAACGTCGTACATCGCCTAATTTCCCTTATAGTGCCGACCTTAAACGTAGCGATGTGAAACGACGCATACAACGTGCCATCAAGCAGTCTGATCGTTACAGAACGATGAAGGCTGATGGTGCAAGTGATGAAGAAATAGACAAGGCTTTTCACACCAAGGTGCCCATGACGGTGTTCACCTATCATGGTGATGTCGATATGGTCATGACGCCAATAGACTCTATATTATATTATAAAAAATTCTTGCGAGCGGCTTTGGTGTCAATGGACCCCATGACAGGTCAGGTAAAAGCCTATGTGGGTGGTCCTGATTTTTCGCATTTCCAATACGATATGGCCATGGTGGGCCGCAGACAAATCGGTTCAACTATGAAGCCTTTCGTTTATGCCATGGGGCTGCAAGGGGGCATGACTCCTTTCACAACCATTCTCAATGTGCAACGCAGCTACGGCGGCTGGTGTCCTCGCAACGCAAGTCGGGCGTCTTATGGTGCGCACGTTACACTCAAGTGGGGCCTCAGCAGGTCTAACAACTGGGTGACGGCAGGTTTGATGTACCAAATAGACCCTACTGGACAAGGACTCGTGCGTGACCTCCATGCACTAGGTGTGGCCAATGACAACATGCAGCCCTCGTTGCCTTTGTGCTTGGGTACGTGCGACATAACTCCAGCTGAGTTGGCTTCGGCCTATACAGCCTTTGTTGAAAAAGGCATCCGTCGTGCACCGTTGCTCGTTACGCGTATTGAAGACGGTGAAGGCAATGTGGTAGCGGACTTCGTGCCTCGTACCAACGAAGTGTATAATGAGCAAACAGCCAGCGACATGATAGATATGATGAAAGCGGTAATAGATGAGGGTACAGGCCGCCGCTTGCGGTCCGTCTATAGCATGAAAGGCCCCATAGCTGGCAAAACAGGTACGACAAACAACAATTCTGATGGTTGGTTTGTAGGTTGTGTTCCTCAGCTCGTCACAGCAGTGTGGGTGGGCGGTGACGAACGCGACATACATTTCAACTCTACTGCTATAGGACAAGGTTCTGCATCGGCATTGCCAGTTTGGGCCTTGTATATGCGTCGCGTATATGCCAATAAAGCTCTTGGCTATGATCCTGAGCGAGATTTTGACAAACCATCTCCGCCTGAGGGCGTGTCGTCGCGTGGGACACATCATCAAACGGGACACGACAGCGATGGCACATCAGGCGGTTCTGAATCGCCGGAACAAGAAATTAACGAAAATAAGGACAAGGTGGCTACAAAACCAAAGCCATCAGGCGAAAAATACTTCGAGTAGTTAGAGGAATATCCCTTATAAATATGTAAGGACTGCCCTAGGTGTCTTTTACAAATATAGAATAACCCGTTGACGGAATGAGACGATAAAAGGGTTGATGACTATACGCATATCCACCGACCGACTCCATTCACTAACGCAACAAATAATATATTCTGCATCATGAAATTCATGGCAATAATACCCGCCCGGTACGCTTCAACGCGTTTCCCCGCCAAACCATTGGCTATGTTGGGTGGAAAACCAATCATACAGCGCGTGTATGAGCGCGTGGCACAAGTATTTCCCAATTTATGCGTTGCAACCGATGATGCTCGCATTGAGGCTGTCGTCAAACATTTTGGTGGTGTGGCCGTCATGACCTCCACCACTCATCGCAGTGGTACTGACCGTTGTTATGAGGCTTTCTGCAAAATGGGGGGAGACGCCGATATCGTGGTTAATGTACAAGGCGACGAGCCCTTTATAGCTCCTTCACAACTCAAGGCTGTAGCGGCTTGTTTTGATGACCCCTCGACACAGATAGCCACTTTGGTCAAGCCCTTTGGCCCCGACGCTACAATCGAACAGATTGAAAATCCCAATAGCCCAAAGGTGGTAGTAAGCAATGATGGCTATGCCCTTTATTTCTCGCGTAGCGTCATACCTTATCTTCGAGGTATAGACCGAGCTTCATGGCCTTCAGCGCACACTTATCTCAAGCATATAGGCCTTTATGCCTACCGAGCTGACGTGCTCGAGCACATCACGCACATGCCGCAGGGAATTTTAGAGCAGTGCGAGTCGTTAGAGCAGTTGCGTTGGTTGCAAGCAGGTTTGCGAATTAAAGTCGGCACAACAGATGTCGAAACGATTGGTATTGACACGCCACAGGACCTTGAACGGGCCGAAGCCTTTTTGAAAACTCAAAAATAACAGAAAACCATGCAACGACATATATATGTATGTGCCATGATGGCACTTTTGATGTGTGGGCCAATACAAGCCCAAAAAATAGTAGTAGGGTCGTGTACGCTCAAGGACGGCGGCATATACACAGGCGAACTTATAGGAGGCAAGCCTGGTGGAAAGGGTCGCGTCCAGTACGAAAATGGCGATACTTACGAGGGCACCTTTGTCAAAGGACTGCGCCAGGGTGAGGGTACATTTACAGCTGCAGATGGCTCACGCTACGAGGGCAATTGGACAAAAAACGAGAAAAACGGTAAGGGTACATTCTATGCTGTCAACAACAACCGTTATGTTGGCACATGGTATCGTAACCAAAAAGAGGGCGTTGGCACCATGTACTATTACAATGGTGATCGTTACGAAGGCCAGTGGAAAGGTGATAAACGCAACGGCCGCGGCACTTATACATACCAAAGTGGAGCCTACTATAAAGGCGATTGGGTGGACGACCAAAAGGAAGGCAAGGGCATCTTCGATTGGAATGATGGCTCAAAGTACGAAGGAAGTTGGGCTGCCAATCAACGCAATGGTCGTGGCACTTACATCTATGCTGACGGTGATTACTACAATGGCGATTGGAAAAATGACATGCAAGATGGGCGTGGCATTTACAAATTCCGCAATGGTGATACCTACGAAGGACAGTATGTAATGGGTGAGCGCACAGGTGAGGGAACTTTCCGTTTCGCAAATGGTGATTCCTATGTGGGCACTTTCCTCAATGGTGAACAAAGTGGGCAAGGAACATTCCAGTGGAAAGGTGTAGCTTCATACACCGGACAGTGGAAAAACAACATGATGAGTGGTCATGGTGTATATAAATGGAAAAATGGTGATGAGTACAATGGAGAGTGGAAAAATAACCGCATGGACGGCGAGGGCACATTGCGCTTTGCGGCAGGAGGTCGTTTCAAAGGCACTTTCCGCGACGGCAAGCGTGATGGTCGCTCAGTCGAGATTCGCGCAGACGGCACACGCATAGACTGTACTTATCGTGAAGGACAAAAGCATGGTAAATACAAGGAGTATGATGCTAATGGCAATATGACCAAACAAGGTGAATATTCAAACGGCAGAGTTGTGCAATAAATATAGCAAGTAGGTGTTCGGAATGATTTTATACACTCGGCAAGTGTCAACTTCACGTAGTTAGTACGTCCTCGGGCACATCTGTTTACCGACAACGCACTTCCACATTTTGAACACCTACTTACGAAGTGGCGGCGATAGGTCAATCTAACTCCCCAGTTCATTAACCAGTCAACCAGTTAACCCGTTATAAAATTTCAATTATCATGAGAACAACTAAATCGACAGCGAAGGCAAAAGCGCCAGCTAAGCGTACCGCGCGTCCGCGCCAGCTGAAAATAGTCAAGAGCGATGAATGGTTGCGCCCCTTTGAAGGCGCCATACAAGGTCGCCACGACCATGCTTTGCACAAAATTGAAGAACTCACCGGCGGCAAAGGCTCTTTGAGCGATTTTGCCGATGGACATCTCTATTTCGGCCTACATCGTACTCCTCGTCAATGGATATTGCGAGAGTGGGCACCCAATGCCACAGCCATTTACCTTGTAGGTACCTTCAATAATTGGCAGGAATCCCCCGAATACGCCTTTACGCGCATACCCAATACAGATAATTGGCAATTAAAACTCCCTGCAAAGGCATTGCACCACCTTGATCTTTACAAGCTCTCAGTACATTGGTCTGGCGGACAAGGTGAGCGTGTGCCAGCTTGGGCACGACGCGTGGTGCAAGATGAGCAGACTAAGATATTCAGCGCACAAGTTTGGTATCCCAAGCAGGGTTATGAGTGGAAAAATTCCGAATTCCGTCCTAAGCGTGGTCCGCTCTTCATCTATGAGTGCCACATAGGCATGGCTCAAGATGCAGAAAAAGTTGGCACCTACAACGAGTTTCGTCTCAATGTGTTGCCGCGCATAATAGCCGATGGCTATAACTGCATACAGATAATGGCCATAGCTGAGCATCCGTACTATGGTAGTTTTGGCTATCACGTTAGCTCTTTCTTTGCGCCCAGCAGTCGATTTGGTACCCCCGATGAACTCAAGCAACTCATTGATGCCGCACATCAAGCTGGCATATCAGTTATCATGGACCTCGTGCACAGCCACGCTGTGAAAAACGAAGTCGAGGGCTTAGGCAATTACGCAGGTGACCCTAACCAATTCTTCTACCCCGGTTCACGTCGTGAGCATTCGGCATGGGATAGTCTCTGCTTCGATTATGGCAAAAACGAGGTTATACATTTCTTGCTCTCTAATTGTAAGTATTGGCTCACCGAATTCCATTTCGATGGGTTCCGCTTCGATGGCGTCACGTCTATGCTCTATTACAGTCACGGACTTGGCGAGAGCTTTTGCCAATATGGCGATTATTTCAACGGCCATCAAGACGACAATGCCATTTGCTATCTAACTTTGGCCAACCAACTCATACATCAGGTCAATCCTCATGCCATTACTATAGCTGAGGAAGTGAGTGGCATGCCAGGTCTTGCAGCCCCCTTTGCTGATGGAGGCTATGGTTTTGACTTCCGCATGGCAATGAATATACCGGATTATTGGATAAAGACCATAAAGGAACGTCGCGATGAAGATTGGCATCCATCTTCTATATTATGGGAACTTACCAACCGCCGTGCCGACGAGAAAACCATCTCTTATTGCGAAAGCCACGACCAGGCACTTGTAGGCGATAAGACACTGATATTCCGTTTGATTGATGCCGATATGTATTGGCATTTCCAAAAAGGTGATGAGAACGAAACCGTACACCGTGGCATCGCATTGCACAAAATGATACGCCTCGTAACGGCCTCTACAATCAATGGCGGCTATCTCAACTTTATGGGCAACGAGTTCGGCCATCCCGAATGGATAGATTTCCCACGCGAGGGCAATGGCTGGAGTTACAAGTATGCGCGTCGCCAGTGGAACCTTGTAGACAATCACAATTTGTGCTACCACTATCTTGGCGATTTCGACAATCAAATGGTGCATCTGTTGCGCAACTCAGTAAGAGACTTACGCAAGTTCCCCGTGCAGGAGGTATGGCATGATGATGGCGACCAAGTGTTGGCATATATGCGAGGTCCGCTCGTGTTCGTGTTCAATTTCTCGCCCAACCGTTCTTATGAAGGCTACGGTTTCAGAGTGCCAGAGGGAGCATATAACGTAGTGCTCAACACTGATGCTCATGCTTTTGGCGGCAACGGCCTTGCCGACGACAGTGTTTGCCACTTTACCAATTTTGATCCGTTGCTTGCACGCGAGCACAAAGGTTGGCTCAAACTTTATCTACCTGCGCGTTCAGCAGTCGTGCTCCGTTTGCAGTCAAAAGAAGAGAAAGAAAGTAAGAAAAGTAAAGAGTAGTACATATATATTACTATAAAATGCAGAAAAGGGACAAGTACCATTGATTTGGTATTTGTCCCTTTTGGGTATTACGGTCTGCATGAGATGCTTACAATGGAGTTGTGACCACAGTTGGCATAGCCCCTTTTATTTTTGTATTATAGTTTGGTGTAATAGATATAAACGCGTATAGAGTTTTGTACTTCCACTCCATCAATCATAATGCACTGCTTCATAGTTTGGCTTTCTTTAGTAATGAGAAAATATTGTTCACGACTTGTTGTGTTTTGGAGAATTGTTATTATCTTTGCATCGGATCATTCCTCGTAAGAGGATTGGACCCTGAATTCAGGCAGTCTTGATTATGTCAAGTCTGCCTGTCTTACTTTAAAGCCATTAGTGGCAATCTCATCGTAGTATGTTTTTCCTTCCATATCTTGATGTGTCTTGGAAAATTGTTATTACCTTTGCGGTAAAGAAGCAATATAAGAGGCATCTCACACGTCGGCTCTTTGGAGTGCAGGTCGCCGGGATTGTCCTTTTGCTTCTTTTTTTGTTATATGAATTTCATCATATAGAGTATCTCCCCATCAGTCATTTTGCATTTGAATTCAATTATTTGTCCTTTATATTCCACTTGATAAACACTGAAATTGAATGGGTGGTGTATTCCTTGTTCAATTCTAGTGCGAATGGCATTAGGAAGCCATTGCTCAAATTCTGTTGCTGTTTTTAGTACATGGGTGACTTCAGAGTCGCGCATGGCTTTAGCTGCGGTCTCGGTGAAGAATTGTTTTCCAACTCCGATAGTTGTATCCTTCAGAAGTTTGGATCGTTGTTCGTTTGGAACGTGAACCATTTATAATCGTATCGTGCAAGTTTGCATTTACCCAATCTATTGCAAGATTTCGGACATATCTGCAAGCGCAGTGTGTGCTCTACTGTGGCATTGAGCGTCTCTCTAATTTTCTCATTTTGTATTTTTCTTCCATAAATAGTTGCGTTTTGGAAAAATGTTATTACCTTTGCGGCGTGGGAGCGACATACTGAAAACCACTGAAAGCAGCCTGCGACGTTGCAGAACCTGAGACCAACGGATTATTCCATTGGTCTCTTGTATTTTCTGAGCTTGCCATTGACATACCAAAAGATGTAGTCATGGTGATAATCTTTACTATCCCAAATGGCTTTGTTCCTATCTTGGATTTGTCTTTCCGTAATTGGCTTTCTAAAGCAATGGTCAGTTAGACAAACGCAAGCGTGTTGCGCATCAGAAGCATGGTTTGCATTACGACAACAGTTCATAACTTTCTCTGGTGATCTCACATCAATATATCCAAACTCACCCACTTTCAAATCTGGGTTTGCCCTACTGTCTTTTGGAATAATGTCATAGACTTTTCTTCTTCCTCTCTAATTTCCTCATTTTGTATTTTTTCTTCCATAAATAGTTGTGTTTTGGAAAAATGTTATTACCTTTGCATCGGATCATTCCTCGTAAGAGGTTTGGACCCCGAATTCAGGCAGACTTGATTATTCCAAGTCTGCCTGTCTTATTTTAAAGCCATTAGCTGTAATTTCGTCATAAGTGTAGGTCTTGATATACTTCACTTCTTCAATGGCAGGGCGGTGCGTGAACTCGTGCTCCATATAGGAGGCTTCTTGTGCTCCGCTTTCGTTGGTGGAGATTTGAATATCCCAATGAATGCGCCATTTGTTGCGCATAGGATTTGCGCATTCTATTGGCTTACGTTGTTGTTTCCTTGTACTCGTATCATAGTGAAAGAGATTTAGAGAGTTAGTATAGTCCAGATGATCATTGCGATGAAACCGCCAAATACTGTGCAAGCCCAGTCAATCCAGTCCCAAGGACAGCCGTGAAGCTTGTCTTTGAGTTCGAGACATGAGGCTGCGATGATGGCAGAATAGATGCCTGTCCATGGCGACAAGGCGCATAGACCAACTAATAAACCGCCGATAAGATGCTTGTAGCGGTTGCTTTCCATGAGGAAAGACTTTAATTTGCTGAAAATCTTCTTCGTTATGCTAGGTTATTAAAAAATTGTATTACCTTTGCAATATCCAAATTGCAGCGAGGTCGGGGAGCCTTCGGTTCTGATGAACGAAGGTCCGACGTCGCCTTTTTTGTTTAAGGGAAGTCAAATGTCTTTATTTCAAACCCACCTTTATTGCTGTTGATAACACAGACGATATGCTTCAAGGCTATTTTCCAGCTTGTATTGGCAAGCATATATTCATACCCTTTGGTTATTTTTTCAGGTGTAAACATAGTTGGCTCGTCAAAATAGAGACATAGCGTGTCTGCAGGTTCGTGTACATCGGACCTTTGATTAAATTTGGCAAGTTGCTTATTCTTTTCTCTTATAGGCCCCCCATAGAATAGCTTGTTTTTTGTGATAGATTTAATGTCCATCCTAACACCATCCAAAATCATATCAAGAGACACCATAACATTCCCATCACGACCTTTCTTTTTTTCATCGCATAGAATGATGCTGTGCCCACAAGCAAAAAGACCATCGACGAGTTTCTTTTCAAGTTGAAAACCTTGTCCACTGCCATCATTATGTCCAAGGTGAGTTGCTTTAAGCGCCCCAGTTTTCTCGTTGAATTCTATGTCTTTATAATGTTTGTCCTTTGATAACTTATCGTATAGTTTCTTGTTTTCTTCTATACGCTTTATCTCAGACTTTCTTGTCTTGTCTTTGTAACATTTGTGTACAAGTTTGCATGCTTGACAGAGTTCATTATCAGGAATAAAAGAAAGGTTTAGTTCACCTTTTGCAATGTCGCAGTCTCTGCACCTCCGTATGGTGTACGGGTTATAGTCGGGTACGGTTTTGTATTCCTTTCCTGGATTGAAATGGAAGATACCCTTTGTGTCACGTTGACGGGCTTCTTCGCCCAGTGCCATTGCCTCGTCGTGCGGTGTGGCAGGATATTTGGATTTGCGCATCTGGACTACTGTGCACCGGCAGTTCCACCCGTTTTGGGTGGATAGTATTCCTACCAGAACGTGTCATGCAGCTTAACGGCGAGTCAGTTGAAGCGAATTATAGCATACGTGATGGTAAGGGCCGTAATGGTAAGACGACTGGTGGGTACAAAGGGAAATATATCATTACCTTGCTGGAGCTTGATGGTCAGGCAGGTGATAATGCCAAGTACAGTGTTCAGCTGGAGAACTGTGGCCCGGTGACGAAGGTGAGAGACGGGCTTAAGGACGTAAAAGTGGAATCGAAAGTGAAAACTCTGCGCAGATACAGGGAGGCAAAGGCTGCGTCGGGTTTGAAATGACTTCAGCCCCGTGCTGCTGTTATTTTCCTTTGAAGAATTTGATAAGTGCTGTGATTTTGGTAATAATGTAGAGTAATAAAGGCAGGCAAACTATAAGGCAAAATGCAACAGTCAGCACTGTGGCAAATGGGTGCTGCACGATGAGATTGTGTATGGGTTTGAGGTTTGTGGTCATATGTCGTTCGGAAATGTATTTGCTACAAAGGTAATCAATAAAAAAGTAGGATAAGATGGCGAGAGAGGTCAGTTTTGTAAAAAAGATAAACGACAACGGCAGTGCCAAGCGCGTTACGGCCGATGCGGAAGAACTGGGGCGTGTGATAAGGGGCGCGCAGGACGAGAGTGAACGGCCGAAGAGTGACATTTTGATCTGGTCGCAGGCATTGCAAGCGATAGATGCACTGCAGACAAAAGATTTCTGCCTGGCAGATGTTTGGATTATAAGTGACTTCTTTTTCCCACTTCCCATAGACAAGATGCACAAACGTATGGAAACGAAACATGCGAAAGGAACCAGATATTATGGATTGCAAATAGGAGAAACAAAGAATCCGTATGACAAAGTGTTGGATAAAATATGGCGAATTAGTGTATGACAAAGACAGGGACGTTTTTATCAATGAGAAGCACCATCGCCACTGCAAGTCATATTGAATTTTCTTGACCATACTCCTTGGAGAGGATTCCTATATGTAGAAAGTGAGAACGTTGACATGGGAATACGTGATTTCAATGCACTCTGCACTTTTGTTTGTATTCTGTTGATCTTCAGATTGTTACGTAGTGTATATAAACCAGGTTTGTGTATACACTATCATCTACACGTAGCACTTTTGTTTGCACTATCTACACTGTCATACATGTGCAGGTGAAGCAAGCGGTGTGCTGGCAGTGTTTAGCGTCATAGGGAGAGCGAAAAAATAGTTGGAGCAACACAAAATCTGTCCTCCCTATGCCCGATAAACGCTCTCCCTATGGCGTAAAAAAGCACTGCCGCCAGCATTAAGTGCTGACGGCAGTGTATGTAAAATGTAGAGGTGTCTGCACGCTTTCCTCTGTTGATTATCAGTTTATTAGATGCAAAAGTGCAGAGTGCAGACAAAACTAAAAAAGTTATTAGCCGATGCCTGTCATGACAAATTAGACTTGTTGTGGGGTGGGGCGTGCTTTACTTTGTTTGCGTGTAACCAAGGCTTTTCAATTTTTCGCACACTTGCGTGCGGTGGTCCCCTTGTAATATGATGTCGCCTTGTTTTGCACTGCCTCCTATGCCACATTGCTGTTTCAATAGTTTGCAGAGTGCAAGCATATCGGCTTCATTACCAACAAAGCCCCGCACAATGGTTACAGTTTTTCCGCCGCGGCCAGCACGCTCCATGCTGATACGCAACTTTTGTTGTTGCGGGGGCAGTGTTGAAGGCTCTGAGTCGTGTGCCTCGTTGTAGCTATATTGCGGATTGGTAGAATATACAACTCCTGAACGTTGCTTGCGTTTTGGGGGTGTGGGAGATGCCTGTGTTGGTGTGGCATCAATTTGTGTGGCGTGATTGCCTGTGAGTGCTGCTAATTTTTGTTTCCAATCTTCCATAAATAATATAGTGTTGGGTGTGGTGTTTGGTATGGTGATATGTGCAAAGGTAAAACTTATAGTTCTGATGTGGCAACTTTAGGTGAGCTTTTTGTAAGCAAATATAGATGAAATGCTTAATTTTGCACACCTGTAAAATGAAAGTTCGAATAGCTTTACAATTCGTCGGGGTTTGGCCATTGTTTGTGCCAATGAACAAATGAACTTGATAAGGCTGTTGTCGCGTTTGTTGAAAATTATCATCAAAATTAAATCCTAACTAAGACAAAAAGTAAATAGATGAAAAGTGTGTTGGAGCTTGATATGCTGCAAACGGCTGGTTTGGGCGCGTTGGCATTGGTGTTGGGCATGTGTTTGACGCGTAGGGTGAAATGGTTGCAGCGGTTTTGCATACCGTCTCCTGTGTCGGGAGGCATTGTGTTTTCGGTAGTGTCGCTTATGCTTTACAAATTGTGGAACGTAGAGCTGGTTTTTGATGGCACGCTGAAGGATGTGTTTATGCTTGTATTCTTTACTTCGGTAGGTTTTCAGTCAAACTTGAAGGTGCTGCGTCGTGGTGGCAGTACGTTGTTGCTGATGTTGGGTGTTTTAGCCTTTATAATAGTGGTGCAGAACGTATTGCCGTTGGGCATAGCGTGGATTATGGGCGTCAACCCCCTGGTGGGAATGGCTGCGGGGTCAATTTCCATGGCCGGCGGTCATGGCACGGCTGGTGGCTTTAGTGCTGTGCTTGAAGGCATGGGGCTGTCTGGTGCGGGCACCATCGCTATGGCGGCCAGCCACATTCGGCTTGATAATGGGTTCGGTAACGGGTGGCCCGTTGGCAGAACGCTTGATACGCACAAAATTGACGGCAGAGCATCTTGAACCGAAAGACTACGAGGTGGATCCTGCTATGGCGGGACTTGAAAGCGACGAGGCATCACCCGCTGGGCGTGCAAAGCATATAAGCAGCAACGAACAAGAATTTCAACAGTACGCCAAGGCCACGTATGCGTTGCTTATAGTAGTGGCTGCGGGTTCGCTGATGAGTTGGCTGTTACAACAGACGGGGGTGACTTTCCCGACTTACTTTGGGGCATTGATTGTGGCAGCTATAGTACGCAATGTGGCAGAAGCCTGTAAATTGACGCCCAAAATGGAACTTGATAAAATCGTTAGTGTTGGCAATATATGTTTGTCTGTATTTTTGGGTATGGCCATGGTGTCGTTAAAGCTGTGGGAACTCGAATCGCTTGCTTTGCCGCTGGTAGTGATGCTTGTGGCGCAGGTTGTGGCGATGGCTTTAATTGCGTATTTTGTGGCGTTCAACATATTGGGCCGCGACTATGATGCGGCGGTGCTGGTAGCAGGCATTTGTGGTTTTGGGCTTGGAGCTACTCCTAATGCCATGGCCAATATGAGTGCTGTGTGTTACAAGTATCATTATTCGGTAAAGCCTTTCTTGATTGTACCGATTATTGGAGCCATGTTTGTGGATTTAATCAACACTGGTTTTATTACGATGTTCCTGAATTGGATAGGAGCTTGATGTTGTAAAAGCGGGTGAGGCGGTGGTAACAGCGTTTTTAATGCTGTTGCCACCGCCTCATTTTGTGCGTATAGAGTATGGGTTATTTCTGCCTTTTCTTAGAGTCTCGTTTGAAGAGTTCCTTCAGCTTGTTAAACTCGCGTTGCAAGGTGATGCCAATGCCTTGGGTTGTAAGCGATGATTTTGTAAAATATCGGTCGTTTGTTTCGCTGTATGCACGTAGGCTGACGCTGCCGCGTGGAGTTAGCAGGTAGCGTATGTCAAAGTCGCCTACAAAGTTTGTGCTATAGGTGGAGCTCTCGCGGTAGCCGAAGTTTCCGTTGAATAGCAGACGGTCGTTGAATAGGCGTCCTTGTACCAGGCCGTCAACTTCGCTGTTGTTCCACCCCTCAGTGCCAGGCATAAAGTTTGTGCCAAAGCTCCATTTGGAGTTATTACCTAACATGGAGGATATGGCAGAGTTAAGTTGCCCTGTGAGAGTGGTGGACAGAAACGAACGCATGGCTGCGCTTGACTGCTGCTGTGCTTGATTGTTGATGTTGGCCCCAGTTGCGGTGTTTGTGGTAGTCATGAAACGTCCCATACCAAGCAAGCACATCACTTGTTTGCTCATGTCCTCGTCTGTTGATATGAGCTGGTGCACCATTTGTTTTTCGTCGTCAGAGATGTTGTGCAGGTCCAAATCAAAGTCTACCTTAGGCGCACGCGCCACGCCTCCAATGTTGAGTATGCAGTCGGCTTTTACCATCTTGTTAGAGAACCCCGCACCATAATTGAGGTCGTTGAGAGAGACGCCATTCACGGTATATAGTGCTTTGAGGTTGAGCCGGGCGTTAAGTGGGTCGCCAGCAAATGTGATGCTGCTGCCGTCCTGCAGCTTTAGGCTCTTCTTTATAATGTCTTGCAGACTGATGTTGTAATCGCCACGCACGAGGGTGTAGCTGCCGTATATGTCGAAGCCACCTTTGTTGTGCCATCGTGCACGAAGCGGGCCTTGGCCCCAGGCTGTAATGGCATCGCCAGATTTGCCGTCGGTAATTATTTTTATTTGTGTGGCTGGCGTGAGGTCGATCATGAAGTTTAATTGCATGTCGGTAGGCTCGTTTCCGGCGGTGGTTGGGGCGGCTTGGTGTATGCGAAGGGTGTCAGCATTTGGCATGATGAGGCCGGCGGGTGCTTGTTGCTGCATGGCGTGGAAGCGTATCATGCGGTCGTCCTTTGATAATGCTGTCTGATTGTCGAGGTTGTATGTAAATTGGCTTGGCGCATCAGGACGTAGTGCGATGTCGGCCGTGAAGTGTGATGGCCACCCCGCCAGGTGAATGTTGCCTGTGGCAGATGTTGTGCAGAAGAATGGTAGTTCTGCCTGTTGGGGCTGATCGTAGCACAACATGTGATTGGCGGTGATGTCGAATGTATAGTTGAGTTTTTTGAGGTGGGTGTGTCTGAGTACACCATTGGCTTTGCCTTTTCCAGAATGCTTGTCGTAGAGGTTGAAATCGTTGAAGACGAAAGCACCTGGCTCGAAACGCACATTGCCGTCTTGCACCTTGTAATTGACACCAGTGGCCAATACTTTGGCTTGACAGTTGGCGGAAACTTCGCCTTCGAAATCGAGCTTTTTGAATGGGCCATAAAGGTGTATATGGCCTGTGGCGTCGCCTTTGAAATCGCCAAAGATACCATCGATATAGCGGTTGAGAAATGTCAAATCGGTGTGATGGGGGGTTATGTTCAAGCTGAGTCCTTTTTCGGCCAGCGATACGTAGCCATGCACTTGTGTGCCATAGTTGGGGGTGTGGGGCAGTTCCATGTCTGCATCGATGTTGATGCGGTTTTCACCCTTGTTCCAATTGGCATGTATGTTGGCATGCCCCATAAGCCCGTTGTTGAACGTGAAATGGGGAATGGTCAGATTGGCATGGAATTGGGGTTGGTGTTCCTTTTGTGTGAAGATGGCCTGCCCGGTAGCTCTGCCGCCAAACGATACAGCGTCAAAATTTATGAGATTGAGTATGTAGTCAATGTCAATGCCGTTGAGGCTGGCTACAATTGAGTCGCTCTGGCCGGGGGCTATCGTGCCATCAATCGTGAGTGATTGGCTGGCGTGGCTGAGTTGTATGCCTGACATGGCAAGGCGCTTGTTGATGTATGACAGATGTCCGGAAGCAATATGCCAAATTGTGTCGGACAGGGCGAATTGCGTGGGACTGATATCCATGTTAAGGTTCACGCCATTACGTGAAGGCACAAATTCGGTAGTGCTTTCAACTGATCCGTAGTATTGGTCCTTGTCCTCTTGGTTGCTCCAACTTAGCTGTGTGTGTAGCGCGCCATGATGGGTCGTGAGATTGGCTACAATATGGTAGTTGCTATTGGCAATGGCTTTTTGTGTCTGAATTAGGCAATGATAGTCTTGGCCTTGGCCCGACAGATAGATGCTTGGACGTATGAACGCTTGCGAGGATACGTTTAACTGGTTGGTGAAGGCTACAATAGATGTACGGCCCATGGGGGCAAAGGTGCCATGAATGTGTAGTGGGCCGTCTGTAGTAAATTTTATATTTGCCAATTTGTAGAGCGCTTCGGCATCTTTAAGCTTGGCGTTGATTAGCCATTGATCGTGTGGGGTGAGGGGCGGGCAGGGTTGTGCATTGTCGACAAGTCCGGGCAAACTGCGGTTGAGCACATCGGTCACACTTTGTTTGATGCGCTCTAATGACATGTTGCCTTCAATGTAAGCGTCGGCAAAATCGCTTTGTATTTTCAGAGTTTGCCGATTGGTGTTGTCGGAAGTGATGGACGCATTAAATTGGTTGAGGCTGTAGTTGCCTCGTGGTCCATTTTGTATGTCGAGGTTGTTAATCTGCAGCGTGCCATGTGGCAGTGCCCCTTTTTGCCATTTATTAAGGTCGGCTTTGATGTGTGCGCTGACTTGGGCTTGGTGCAAAGGGGTACTTTTGAGGCCAAGATTGGCAAGGTGAAGGTTTTGTATGTTTATATCAGCGTTGCCACCAACAATTTGCTTGCCAACCAACGAAAGCTTGGCTATGGCATTGAATTTTGCGTTGGGGTCGTTACTGTTTATGTCGAATTGGGTGGTTCGTGGTGTGTGGTCTGCTTCGATTTCTATGTTGCGGAATTTATAATTGTTCCATGTAAACGCCGGTGCTTGTAGCTTTATGCTAACGCTCTCAAGACGCTTGTTTGCAACAATGGTGGCTCGTATGTCGGCCATTGCATCTATTTGCGTCGGCAGCGACTTGTCGGCGAGCAACTTGTCGAGAGCGAATGATTTGACGTTTATGTGGGAACTGGCATGTTGTCCTTTGATGCTTGCGCTGGCTGTAAGATGCCCAATGGCAGTTTGCACGTCAAGGGTTGTTTGGGTTGTTCCACCTGCCTGGTATGCTGCATTTCCTTTAATGTCAATGTCTCCGACCGCCTTTATGATGTTTTGACTTTTGTTGTCAAGCTTAACCCACGACAGCAGATTGGATGTAAGTGCTTTGCTTACGTGGCATTGGCTGAGCGTGAGGTAAAGTTCTTGTACACGTTTGGGGGCGTATTTCAACGTGACATCAGCTTTCAAACGGCTGTCATGTTGCTTGTCTGTGATGGTAAGTTGGTTGAGCTGCAACTTGCCTGGAGTTAGCAGTAATGTTGTAGAAATGCGCAGAGTAAGGTCTTTGCCTTTTGGCATGTTGCCTAACAGCGGTCGAATGTCAGCGGTTGAAACTTGTATTTTGTTGAGTGTCGCGCCTATGCGTAATGTGTGGGGAAGTTGGTCTATGCCACGTTGAATGTTGTAGGTCGCAAGGAGTGAACCCTGGCGTATGTGCGTATGGGGCATATCGAGGCTGAAATCTTCGATGTCGGCGGCAGTAGGGGTTGCTGAGAATTTGAAGTGCATATCGTTCAGACATAACCCTGATTGCTCCTTAAACGATAGCGCACGTACACGCAGGTCAAGTTGCTTGGTAGTAATATTCTTGAGGCTGATATTGGCGTTGATGTCAGCCAGACCTATATGCGAGGGGTTGAACTTGTGGGGGGTATGTGGTAAGAAACGCTTGTCGTAACGAATGTTGACACGGCGTAGAATAATGGAGTTGATACGCAGGTTGATGCCCGATTTCGGTTTGCGGTCTTTGCTCGCAAAGGCATCTATCAGAAATTGGTAGTTTGCTGCGCTGTCAGCTTTTTGTTGATAAAGGTTGACATCGGCATCAAGCAACGACACCGTGCGCAGTGACAGTTGTTGCTTGAAGAGGGAACGCAATTCTATTTTTGTGGTAGCGAGGTGGGCTTTCAATAATATTTCGTGCTGTCTGTCGCTTATGCAAATATTGTTGATTATTAAACGGTTGAATAGCCCTATTTGTATATTATCAATGCTAACCTTGCTGCCTATCTTATGACTTAGCTCTTGTGCAACATAGTTGGACAACATTTTGTTGGTTGGAGCATAGTTAAGTATGCCCAACAACAAAATGTATGCGCCAAGAATGGTGCATACGAGCGTGCGTAATATGTTGCGAATTATTAAGGACTTCAAAGTGGTGGGTGGTGTTATTACAACTCTAATTTTTGAGTGGCATACTTGAGCACTTGTGGCCGGTGTGTGATGAAAATCAATGTGCGGTGTGGGTAGTGCGTGATGATGCGTTGCAGCACAATCTCCTCGGTGGTGGGGTCGAGTGATGAAGTGGCTTCGTCAAAGATGAATATATTGCCATCGGACAGCAATGCTCGGGCAATTGCAATGCGTTGGGCCTGACCTTCGGAGAGGCCGTCGCCAGTTTCACCACAGATGGTGTCGAGTCCGTCAGCCTTTTTGAACACGAAGTCGGCTGCAGCAATGTGCAGTGCTTGCTTCAGTTCCTCGTCGGTGGCTGAGGGGTTGCCTTGTAGCAAGTTACTGCGAATGGTTCCGGAAAAGAGTGTGTTGCCTTGTGGCACGTACGCAAAATTTGTACGCATGTGGGGCATCATAGGGTAGTTGTTCCCTTGTGAGTCGGTGATGACAATGTTGCCCTCGATGGGTGTAACGAGTGAGAGTAACAAGCGGATTAGTGTTGTCTTGCCTGCTCCAGTTTCTCCCACGATGGCAGTGACGCTGCCCGCGGGAAATTTGTAATTAAAATGATTGAATATCAGTCGTGATTTATGCGTATATTGAAATTTTACATCAGTTAGGTTCAGTTGCAGTGGTGGTGTCAGCTTGAGTGGCGGACACTGCTCTTCTTGGGGCAGTTCTTCTAATTCCATCAATCTCTCTGCCGCGGTGAACGAGGCGATGAATACAGGAATGAATTTTGAAAGATTGCGTACGGGGCCTTGTATCTGTCCAACTAATTGTATGAAGGCAAGCATGGCGCCATAGGTTATGAGCCCTTTTGACAAGTTTGTTGCGCCCCATGCGAATGTGACAAAGTAACCGGTGGCAAAACCCAAGTTAAGCAGACTTGATGAAATGGTTGAAAGTTTGGTACGTTTGAGTATTATTGCGTGCAGACGTGATTGTTGCGACGAAAGTTTTGTTATGAAAAAGTCGACACGTTGTAATGTTTTGACAATCAATACATGTTGTAGTGTTTCTTGGAGTATGGATTGAATGCAGCTTTCCTCGTTACGAGCCTCGTGAGTAAGGTTGCGCATTCTTTTGAAATAGAGCTTGCTACTGATGATGAAGAATGGCACTACGCATACGATAATGATAGCGAGTGTGCTATCCATAAAGAATAGAAAGAAAAATGCGCCGACAAATTGAGTGAATGTGGTAATGAACGAAGGTATGCTCTCGGTGGCAAAAATTACCACGTCGTTGACGTCGCGCTCCAATCTGTTTGTAAGGTTACCCGTGTGAAATGTTTTGAGCGTGGCCCATTGCCCTTGCAACAATTTGGTAAATATGTGTTGGCGCATGCGGTTCTGGGCTTTTACTCCCAGTATAGCGCTGATCCAACGTGACGAAAGGCTTGTCAGTATGCGTAGTAGCATGATAGTACCAATAAGCACTAATGCCTGGTTAAGTGTGCATGCTTGTGTTTGATGTGTAGCTGCGTCAACTGCCAATTTTGTGGCCCACACGAATGCAAGGTCAAGGAAAACGAGCAGCACGCCAACTATAGTGTTGAGTGTCGCTTGCAATTTATATCCTTTAAGCTGTGTGAGCAAGTAGCGTATGATGTGTGGTATGGGGCGTGTCATGCTGGCTATATGTGTGTGCTTGTGGGTTTGCTTTACGTTTCGCCTGTCTATTTAATTGCGTTGGTCCGCTCCCCACATGAGTTTGTCTCGCAGCGTTTCGAAAAAGTGCTTGTGCTTGATTTTGACAACGTTAATGGTATGTGGCGCACGGTGTATACTAATGACGGTGCTGTGTGGCAGACTCTCGCTTTGACCGTCGCATGCCAAGAGAAAATTCTTGGTGCGGCTGCGCACTTCAAGTCTGATTTCAACATCGTCGCGCACCACAACGGGGCGTACCGACAGACTGTGTGGGGCAATTGGGGCTATGCAGAATGTGCCCGACTGTGGTACCAATACTGGACCGCCCACACTCAGTGAATAGCCTGTTGACCCTGTGGGGGTAGCAACAATCAGGCCGTCAGCCAAATAGTTGGTCAGAAAATGGCCGTTGACGTATGTGCTGATTTCGATTAACGATGAATTGTCGTGTTTAAGCACGGCTACCTCGTTTAGGGCGTAGGGGTAAAAGTTTGAGAGTTCTCCGTTTTTAAGTACGGCCAGAGCTTTGCGATTTTCCACCACGTAATCACCTTGGCACAATGCTTCGAGCGATTCGTCAATAGCATCTGGCGAGACATCGGCAAGGAAACCGAGCCGTCCGGTGTTTACACCTAAAATGGGTATGCCGCGTGTGCCAATCATAGAGGCCGTGCCGAGAAATGTGCCATCTCCGCCAATAGATATGGCAGCGTCTGCATCGCATAGCTCACAGTTGCTGAAAATTTCGGTCTGTGCAAGGTCTATTCCAAGTTTGTCGCGTAGAAATAGGGCAAATTGTTCTTCAACAGAAATGTGTACATCAAGACTCTGCAATTTCTTTAAGATAGCTGTCACATATTGGTTCTTTTTGGTTTGGAATATGTTGCCGAAAATAGCTATTTTAAGATGAGAGTACTTCATATATGGATAAAATATCTTAATTGTTCGTCTGATTCTATTAAATGTTAGTATTGCGATGCTGCTTGAAAGGCAAAAAGACAGTACTTTTGTAATTCAAAGCAAAAACTAACAAGCGCAAATTTACGTTTTTCGTTGGATATAACGAATAGTAACCATGACAAAGTTAAGTGTAAATATCAATAAAGTGGCCACGCTCCGCAATGCGCGTGGCGGAAATAATCCTGATGTTGTGCGTGTGGCGCTGGACTGTGAAAAATTTGGTGCTCAAGGCATAACCGTGCATCCCCGTCCTGATGAGCGGCATATACGTCATCAAGACGTGTTTGACTTACGCCCAAGATTGTCCACTGAGTTTAATATAGAGGGTAATCCGAGTGATGATTTTTGCTCTTTGGTGTTAAAGGCAAAACCCGACCAGGTGACACTTGTGCCGGACGCGCCAGACCAACTTACCTCAAATCATGGTTGGAATACGATAAAGCATGAGGCTTTTTTGCGCGATGTGGTAGGGCGGTTTAAGGCTGCGGGCATCAGGGTGAGCATCTTCATAGATGCACAACCAGTGCTGGCAGATTATGCAAAAAAAGTCGGTGCTGACCGTGTGGAGTTGTATACAGAACCTTATGCGGCCAATTATGCAGCCAATAGGGAGGAAGCAATAGCCCCCTTTGTACAGACAGCTATTCATTGCCGTGAAATAGGGTTGGGCTTGAATGCCGGACACGACTTGAGTTTGCAAAACCTTGCCTACTTTCACCAGCAGATACCATGGGTTGATGAGGTGAGTATAGGGCATGCTTTGATTTGCGATGCCTTGTATTTGGGCTTGCGTGAAACGATAAGTGAATATTTGGCTTGCTTGAAATGACCTGCAAGTTGAATGGTTGATAAAAATATAAGCTAAGCGGTTGCTTTCGGCAAGTCATAAAAGCTTGCTATAAATATTAAATATCAGAAGTTGTGAATGCCGCTAAGGCTGCGTTCCAACGGTGTTGAACATAAAATTACAAAATGATTTACCTTATTCTTGCTGATGGCTTTGAGGAAATGGAGGCCATAGGCACTATTGACATTTTGCGTCGCTGCGGTTTGCAGGTGCAGACCTTGAGTATAACTGGCAAACGTGTGGTTGTGAGCGCACGTGGCGTGATAGTTAAGGCTGATAGCTTGTTCCGAAAAAATCACTTGATACATTGTGATGCGCTAATATTGCCAGGTGGCTTGAAGGGCGCTGAAACGATGAATAAAAATGCGGTATTGCGCTTGGCTATTAGTCAGCAGTGTCATGAGGGTACTATTATTGCGGCCATTTGCGCAGCACCGATGGTACTGGGCACAGCGGGCGTGTTGAAAGGAAAGCACGCTACCATATATCCAGGCATGGAGGAGCATATCGAAGGCGCAATTTGTCATAGAGAGGCTTATGTGATAGAGCACGACAATGTAATCACTGCAGCCGGCCCTGCAGCCACGCGTTTGTTTGCTTGTGCCATAGCACGTCGTCTTGTGTCAAATCCAACGATAGTAGAGCAGATTGAAAGCGATATGCTGTTTGAGGGATATGACAAGTCGCAAGAGCAGGTGCTTCGGTTCTGATTGATGATAAACACGCATGTTTGATCCGCTGCAGACAGATATTAAATACTTGAAGGGTGTTGGACCCTTAAGGGCAAAGACGTTGGGTGAGGATTTGAATATCTTCACCCTTCGTGACTTGTTGTACAACTTTCCTTACAAGTATATAGACCGTAGTGTCATTCATCAAATAAAGAATTTGACAGATGGCATGCCTTATGTACTGCTGCGTGGCCAAATTGTGTCAAAAAATATCGAAGGAACAGGGCGGCGTGAGAGGCTCGTTGCTCTGTTTTCGGACGGTACGGGTTATGTGGAGCTTGTGTGGTTCAATTGCATCAAAACGCTTGAAAAGAAACTTGCCTTCAACCATACCTATGTGTTATTAGGCAAGCCCACGAGCTTTAATGGCAGAATTAGTATCGCTCACCCCGAATTGGAGGACGCACAGACAACAGAGTCGCAGCCTCTGACCATGCAGCCTCACTATCACACATCAGAGCGTATGAAGCGTCAAGGCTTTAGTTCACGCACAATGGGTGAACTCGTAGACCGCGCTTTTGACATGCTTCATGGCAAGCCTCTTGCAGAGACGCTCCCTCAATACATGATATCCGAATATCATTTGATGGGGGTGGACGAGGCTATACACAAGGTGCATCGTCCGCGGTGTGCAAATGAATTGCCTGAGGCAAGCCGACGCCTGAAGTTTGAGGAACTCTTTTACCTGCAACTCGACATTTTGCAGTATACGCAAAATCGCAAGTTGCATTATGACGGGTTCGTCTTTAGCAAGGTTGGCGACTGCTTTATGCGCTTTTATAATGAGCGTTTGCCTTTCGAACTTACAAATGCGCAAAAGCGTGTGGTAAAGGAAGTACGTAAGGACGTGGCTACAGGTAGCCAAATGAACAGACTGTTGCAAGGCGATGTTGGCAGTGGTAAAACCATGGTGGCATTGTTGTGCTGCCTTTTAGCGCTCGACAATGGTTTTCAGGCTTGCATAATGGCGCCAACAGAAATCCTTGCAGAACAGCATTATCAGTCAATAGTAGAACAGATTGGTGAATTGCCAATCAAAGTTGATTTGTTGACAGGTAATGTAAAGGGCAAGCGCCGTAAGGCTGTACTCGATGGTGTGGCTGATGGTAGTGTCAAAATACTTGTAGGTACGCATGCACTAATTGAACCATCGGTGTCGTTTCTTAATTTGGGCTTTGTTGTAATTGATGAGCAACACCGTTTTGGTGTGAAACAACGTGCCAAATTGTGGGGAAAAAATGTACGGCCGCCCCATATATTGGTGATGACCGCCACTCCCATTCCGCGCACATTGGCCATGACCGTATATGGAGATTTGGACGTGAGCGTGATAGACGAATTGCCTCCCGGCCGTAAACCCGTGCAAACGGTGCATTACAGGCAAACCGACCGTGGTAAATTGTATCAGGGAATTCGTTATCAGTTGCAGTTAGGACGACAAGTTTATGTGGTGTACCCCTTAATAAAAGAAAACGAAAAGCTCGATTTACGCGATGCCGAAACAGGTTATAACCAACTGGTAGATGTGTTCAGAGACTACAAGATTGGCATAGTTCATGGCAAGATGAAACCTGTTGACAAGGAGAATGTGATGAGGGCATTCAAAAAGGGCGATATCCACATATTGGTGTCAACAACGGTTATCGAGGTTGGGGTGAATGTGCCCAATGCTTCTGTCATGGTGATTGAAAATGCTGAACGGTTCGGTCTGGCTCAGCTACACCAGTTGCGTGGCCGTGTTGGTCGTGGTGCGGAACAATCGTACTGTATACTGATGACCAAGGACAATCTAAGTGATACGTCAAGTCGCCGTATGCGTGTGATGGTTGACAGCACAGATGGCTTTGTGATAGCAGAGGAAGACATGAAATTGCGTGGTCCTGGTGATATCGAAGGTACGGCGCAGAGTGGAATGCCTTTTGACCTTAAAATAGCCAACATTGTCAAAGATCAAGAGTTGCTTGAGGTAGCACGTGAGGCTGCCTCGCAAGTGCTGGCAGGTGACCCTCATCATAATTTGCCACAAAATGAGGTGGTATGGGCACAGTTGGCACGGTTAAAAAAGACGCAAATCAACTTCTCAGCCATATCATAAATAGTTTCGGTGGCTTTTTGTTGAGGGTGCACCCGTTATTGAGAGTGCACCCGTAAATATATAAAATGTACGAAGGTATGAATGCAGTGGTACGTTTTTTGAAAAATTGGACTTTGCCCGTGGCTATCACGGCAGGAGCTTTGGCTTATTTCGCCTATTCAAATTGTCCTTATCTTCAGTTTACAAAACCTTATGCTATGCCGGTTGTATCAATAGTGCAACCGCTGCTGATATTTTCAATGCTATTCTTATCGTTTTGTAAAATTAATGTGTGCGATTTGCGTCCCAAAATGTCGCATCTGTGGTTGTTGCTCATACAAATAGCCAGTTTCGCTGCAATATGTTTGTCGCTTTATTTATTCCCGCACATCAAATGTGGTGTCGTGCTCGAAGCAGCAGCATTGTGTTTGATATGCCCGACGGCTACTTCGGCATCGGTTGTTACTTTGAAACTGAAGGGTGATGGGGCAGACATAACCATGTATACATTGCTAATCAATCTCATGGTAGCCTTAGTTGTGCCAATTTTCGTGCCTTTAATCAACCATCATTCATCAGATTTGGGCTTTTTGCAGTATTTTTGGCAGATAATGGCCAAGGTGTTCCCGCTACTTATATGTCCGCTCATAGCCGCGCAACTTGTAAGACTCTTTTTGCCGCGTTTGCACAAGTTGCTGACATCGTTCCATGACCTTGCTTTTTATTTGTGGGCTGTGGCCTTAGGCATAGCCATAGCAGTTACGGTGCGCAGCATAGTACATACCAATCATTCGATTGGCGAACTCCTTTGCCATAGCTGTGGTGTCATTAGTTTGTTGTGCTTTACAATTTGGTTTAGGGCGTTTGATAGGACGACATTATCAAACCCCTGTAAGTAGTTGCCAGGCTTTAGGACAAAAAAATACGGTCTTTGCCATTTGGTTGGGGTATACTTTTCTCAATCCCGTAACTTCCATTGCAGGCGGATTTTATAGCATTTGGCATAATTTGTACAATACGTACCAACTGCGCAAGCAAGCCACCGGCAAGAATTGTAAATCAGTTAAACAATAAAGTTCGCTTCTTGTGGGAGGCAAATTCATGGCATGTGGCGTTTTATGGGTGGTTCTAAAAAAATCTGTTTTCAGAATTATTAGAACCACCCTTATATGATATTCATTGCCCGTAACACATTTATCTGATATCCAGAATTTTGTGCGTCTGAAGGGATAAACGCCATTTGGGGTTTGCTTTACAAAATTCGATAGTGTCTTTAATTAGTTGCTTGTTACGCAAGTCGTCTCCTGTGTCGCAAGGTTGTAAAAAATAGTGATCGGAATGTACGGTTGGGTAGAGGGCAGGTTGCATTCCGTTGTACACTAATTTTAATTCGTTACAATGTTTGATTATCACTTTTGCTGTGTTCGTGTTTACAAAAGTGTCCTTTGGCGATAACGTAATCCAGTCAATGTTTTCGGGAATGTTGTGCGTACCATTTGTTTCGATTGCCACGAACTTGCCACATTCGTGCAATTTGTCTACCAGGCTTGCTGTGAGTTGCAGTGAGGGTTCGCCGCCTGTTATCACGACATGCTTGGCCGGGTATTTTGCAGCTTCGCCGGCTATCTCGTCTTCACTCATTTCTTGTCCATGCTGATGGTTCGTGTCACAGAATGGACACTTCAAGTTGCACCCCGAAAAGCGTATGAACACAGCGGGCGTTCCGGTAAAGAAGCCCTCGCCTTGTAATGAATAAAATATCTCGTTAATCCTCATGTGTGTCTTATGAAGCATCTTTTACAACAGGAACTTTGAACATGGCTTAAAAAGGAGCTGATTCAAATCCTGGTTTAATGTAACATGCAACGTTTCCTTCAGATTCTTGAAACGTGACCTTATAGCATTTAGGCACCTCGTCGCAAATCCAGTGAGCCAAATTCTCAGCCGTAGGGTTAAAGTCAAAAAGGTTGTTGAGAAGTTGGTGGTCCATCTTTTCTTTAATTTGCCGTTTAACATGACTGAAGTCAATCACCATGCCATTCTCGTCAAGCGTCTCAGCACAACAATATATGGTGACAATGCCGTTATGTCCGTGCAGGTTTTGGCATTTACTCTCATATGTCAAGTGTAATTGGTGGGCAAAGGCTATTTCAATGCGCTTTGATATATAGTACATGATATTTGGAAGTATTTAATTCGGTATGCAAATTTACAAGAAAGCGTGTTATAATCAAAAACTGTGTGGGGCAATTAACGTATTCGCAAGACTGTTTGGGCATGCTTCAAACTTGTTAAATTGAAAGTGTAATGCGTTTTAATGATTATTTGTGTAATAATTATAGTCGTTATACAAACAAAATGTTGTATCTTTGCCCATGTGACGCGCCGAATGTAAGCGTGTTTGTGAATAATGATACAAAGTGACTAAACAAATCAATCTATGACATACGACATCAACATGATCAAAGACTTCTATGCTTCATACGCACAGAAGGTAAATATGATACGTTCAAAAGTTGGCCGTCCGCTAACTTATGCCGAAAAGGTGCTTTTCTCGCATGTAAGTTCCGACGTGGACAATTATGATTATAGTCGCGGCACAGATTATGCGACCTTTCAGCCTAACAGAGTGTGCATGCAAGATGCCACGGCACAGATGGCCATACTTCAATTCATGAATGCGGGCCGGGCGCAAACAGTAGTGCCAAGCACCGTTCATTGCGATCATTTGATACAAGCCTATAAGGGGAGTGAAGTCGATTTGCCAACAGCTCGCAAGGTAAACAGTGAGGTGTACAACTTTTTGCAGTCGGCGGCCAAGCGCTATGGTATGGGCTTTTGGGGGCCTGGTGCTGGCATCATACATCAGGTAGTACTCGAAAACTATGCATTCCCTGGCGGTATGATGGTTGGAACCGACTCACATACACCCAATGCCGGTGGACTTGGCATGGCTGCCATTGGAGTGGGTGGTGCTGATGCTGTAGATGTGATGGTAGGCACGCCATGGGAGTTGAAAGTCCCTCGACTGATAGGTGTAAAGTTGACAGGCAAACTCTCTGGTTGGACATCGCCAAAGGATGTTATCTTATATCTGGCTGGTAAACTCACCACAAAGGGCGCGACCAATGCCATTATAGAATACTTTGGTCCTGGAGCTGCCACAATTCCCGCCACGGGCAAGGCCACCATTTGCAATATGGGGGCCGAGGTTGGCGCAACTACTTCAATGTTTGCTTATGATCCGCAAATGGCTGCTTACCTCAAGTGTACAGGACGTGCAGACGTGGCCGAATTGGCTGATGAAGTGGCAATGGACTTGCGTGCAGATGCAGAGGTGGAGGCAAATCCCGAACAGTACTACGACCAGTGCATTACCATAAATCTTGACGAATTGACACCTTACGTTAATGGGCCGTTTACTCCCGATGCGGCTTGCCAAGTGTCGGAAATGGCTGCCAAGGTAAAGAATGAAAATTTGCCTCAACAGGTAGATGTGTGCTTGATTGGTTCATGCACCAATTCTTCGTATCAGGATATGGCACGTGCGGCATCGGTTGTCAAGTCCATGCTCGCAGCTGGGCACGCCTTGAAGTCGCAGCTTATAGTGTGCCCGGGTTCAGAACTCGTGCGCACTACAGCAGAGCGTGATGGCATTCTTGATGTGTTCGTCAAGGCTGGTGCCACCATTATGACAAATGCCTGCGGTCCTTGTATCGGCCAATGGAAACGTGAAAATCCACATCCAGAGCGTCCAAACAGCATCGTTACCAGTTTTAATCGCAATTTCGCTAAGCGTGCCGATGGCAATCCCAATACATACGCATTTGTGGCCTCGCCCGAAACGGCCGTAGGATATGCCTTTACGGGTGATTTGACCAAACACCCCTCTTTCGTGCCTGAGCTAAATTGCTGCATGCCGCAAGGTGAGGCCTTGCCCGCCAATGGCTATGCCTCAGATGCAGCGTGCGTGCAGGCTATAAAACCCGCATACAACATACAACCCGATGCGTCAGTTGAGGTTGAAATTAAACCTGACAGCGAACGTTTGCAGCGCTTGCAGCCATTTGCTGCTTGGAATGGCGAAGACTTCCAGCAGTTGCCATTGTTGATAAAGGCAAAAGGCAAATGTACTACCGACCACATATCAATGGCAGGTCCTTGGTTGCGCTACCGTGGTCATTTGCAGAATATTTCGCGCAACATGCTGCTTGGCGCAGTCAATGCTTTTACGGGCGAGACCGGCTGTGTGAAAGATTTGACAACGGGACAGGACAGTGAAGTGTGGCAGGCTGCAGCGCATTACCGCGACGCAAAAGGTGGCAGCGTCATCGTGGCCGAGGATAATTATGGCGAAGGCTCAAGTCGTGAGCATGCTGCCATGGAGCCACGCTATCTTGGCGTTAAGGTCGTGTTGGTAAAGAGTTTTGCCCGTATACACGAAACAAATCTCAAGAAACAAGGCGTATTGGCACTGACTTTTGCCAATCCTGCCGATTATGAAAAGGTTAAAGAGGGTGATGCGTTCACAGTGAAATGCAGTTCGTTGGCAGTGGGCAAACAAGTGCAAATAGACATACATCATGCCAATGGAGAAACCGACACCATTTGGGCAAATCACACCTATAACAACTTGCAAATAGCATGGTTCAAGGCTGGCTCGGCTCTGGCGGCCTCGTAATAACCCATGATGTTTTTCAGCACGAACAATCGTAATCGAACGGTCCTGTAAGACACAGTTCACGCTACTTGCTCAACTCGCGTTGTTTGTGCCTGAACTTGAAAAGGATAAGAATTACGTCTCACATCAGTAGGTGCTCAAAAATGACACCTACTGATTGTATAAAATGATTTTGAACACCTACTTAATAATTGAACAAAATGACTGACAACAAAATACAGGTTGCATCTGATGACACGCTCACAGTGCCAGCCCATGTGACCATACCATTTATAACAGGTGATGGTATTGGTGCCGAAATAACTCCGGCCATGCAGCAGGTTATAGATAAAGCTGTACAAGTGGCTTATGGTGCAGAAAGAAGCATTGCTTGGAAAGAGGTGCAGGCAGGGCAGCACGCCTTTGATACGTTGGGCACTTATCTGCCCGACGACACACTGAAGGACTTTGCCGACTATCATATAGGCATAAAGGGGCCTCTTACTACCCCCGTAGGTGGCGGCATACGTTCGCTTAATGTGGCCATGCGCCAGGGGCTTGACCTCTATGTATGTCTGCGTCCGGTGCGGTGGTTTAAGGGCATTGAATCGCCGGTGAAACACCCCGAAAAGGTCAACATGGTTGTATTCCGCGAAAATACTGAGGACATCTATGCTGGCATAGAGTGGAAGGCTTGTTCGCGTGAGGCACGCCATTTTTACGAATTCCTTCACGATGAAATGGGCGTAACCAAGGTGCGTTTCCCCGAGACATCGGCCTTTGGCGTAAAGCCTGTATCTATTGAGGGCTCCAAACGTCTTGTCAAGGCTGCTTGCCAGTATGCACAGAGCCAAGGCTCCAATCATGTCACATTGGTACATAAGGGCAATATCATGAAGTTTACCGAGGGTGGTTTCAAAAATTGGGGCTACGAAGTGAACGACGAATGCTTTGGCGGCAATGTGCGCATGGACGACTGTATCTGTGATGCTTTCTTGCAAAACGCGCTGCTCAAACCCGAAGCCTACGATGTGATAGCCACCATGAATTTGAATGGTGACTACGTTTCAGACATGTTGGCCGCACAGGTTGGCGGCATAGGCATTTCGCCGGGTGCCAATATTAATTATGAGCAGGGTAGGGCTGTGTTCGAAGCCACTCATGGCACGGCTCCCGACCTTGCGGGCACCAATCAGGCCAATCCTTGCTCGTTGATACTTTCGGGCGTGATGATGCTTGAGCATCTGGGTTGGACCGAGGCTGCAAAATTGGTGACTGCAGCGCTCGAAACGCTCTTTGGTGATGGTTATGCTACTGCCGATTTGGCACGTTTTATGGATAATGGCAAACCTCTCGGCACAAAGGGATTTGCAGATGCACTGTGTGATGTAATAACCAAATAATCAATTGGCTATGACAATAAATAAGAAAGAAGAATACCTCATATATAAATTGGCTGACAACATGAAGGGGTGCGTCAAAATTGATGCAGACCTTTTCCGTAAACTCGACGTAAAGCGTGGCTTGCGTAATGAGGATGGCACAGGCGTACTTGTCGGATTAACCAATATTGGTAATGTGGTGGGTTACGAGCGTACAGCAGATGGCTTGCGCCCAATCGAGGGTAAACTCTACTTCAGAGGCTATGAGGTGTCAGACCTTGTGCACGCTGTGTTGCACGAGCAGCGTTTTGGATATGAAGAGATAGCCTATCTGCTCTTGTCGGGGCGTTTGCCTGACAGCGAAGAGCTGGAGCAGTTCCGCCACCTCTTGGTAGATAACATGTCATTGATGTCAAAAACTACTTTGAACATTGTAGAACTTGAAGGCAATGACATAATGAACATATTGGCCCGTAGCGTGCTCGAATTGTACACCTACGATGCCAATCCTGATGACATTTCGCGCGAAAATCTCATGCGTCAGAGTGTCGAGCTTATTTCAAAGTTCCCTACTATAATAGCCTACGCATATAATATGTTGCGACATAAGGCTCTCGGGCGTTCGCTGCATATCCGCCACCCCAAGGAAGGCTTCTCGTTGGCAGAGAACTTCTTGTACATGTTGTTGGGCAATCATTATACACCGCTTGATGCACGTACGCTCGACCTGCTCTTGATATTGCAGGCAGAACATGGTGGTGGTAACAACTCTACATTTACAGTGCGCGTCACCTCTTCAACGTGTACCGACACCTACTCATCAATAGCCGCAGGTATAGGTTCGCTCAAAGGCCCTAAACATGGTGGAGCCAATATTCGGGTTCACCACATGATAGAGCATCTCAAGCAAAACATCAGACATTGGGACGACGAAGCCGAAATAAGCCGCTATCTGCACAAAATAGTCAAGAAAGAAGCCTACGACTGTACCGGTTTGATTTATGGCATAGGTCATGCCGTGTACACCCTTTCCGACCCGCGCGCAGTCCTGCTCAAAGAGATGGCGCGCAAACTGGCTGAGGAAAAGGGCCGCATGGAAGAGTTTGAGTTCATGGAGCGCATTGAGAAATTGGCTGTTGAGGCTGTTTACGACATAAAAGGTACAGCCAAGAAACTTTGTGCTAATGTCGATTTTTATTCAGGCTTTGTGTACGACCTGATAGGATTGCCCATCGAAATTTATACCCCGCTTTTTGCCATGGCTCGTATAGTGGGTTGGTGTGCACACCGTAATGAGGAACTCGGTTTTGTTGGTCGCCGCATTATTCGTCCTGCATATCGTTGCGTGGCCGATATCCGCGACTATGTGCCGGTGGGCGAAAGGTAGGTGTGTTCAACTATTAAGATGTTTTTTTACTGTTTTGTCTGCACTCTGCACTTTGTGTGTAAAAGTAATTGATATTCAATGACAAAAAGCGTGTAGATAAGTCTGATTTTTATATGCACTGCCGTCTGCACTCGTTGTAGGCGGCAGTGCTTTTTTACGTCATAGGGGGAGCGTATGACGAATGTAGGGAGAGCGGTTTTTCTGTCCCTCCGACAATTTTTACGCCCTCCCAATGTCGTTATGCCGTAGCGGTATGGGTGTGTGCTGCACCTGTGCGGATGAAGCTGTGCAGATAGTGTAGAGAGTGCAGACAAAAGTGTAGAGTGCAAACGGTAGTGCATATAAAAAGTGGGCTTATATGCACCGCGTAAGTTGTTGAAAATCAATGAGAGTGTAGACAAAAGTGCAGAGTGTAGACAGTTTGCGCAAAAAGTACTGTGTGGGGGGTGTGTGCCCCCATTACTATGGTTCGGGTACGGCAACTTACTTGTTCGGCTAATTGTCTGCTTGCCGATTAACTTCTGTCGTGTGTGCTACCTTTTCATGGTTTGTATTCGTTAGCGTAAAAAATATGGCTTCAAACATGAATACGAGGGAAGCAACTTTGAATGGGTCTATATTGCGTGTAGCTTATTTTTGTAAGGTGAGAAAGTTTACTTTGTTTTGCAAGGTGCTTGTTGCATAAGTTATGCTAATATTAGGTAGCGATGTGTGTTTTTTGAGCACAATTCAATATAATTAACTCGCAATATTTCAAAACAAAGGGCAAATATTTGTGTACTTAAATACTTTTCTGCAACTTTGCTGATGAATCTGACATTACATGAATTGTGCGCTGTCGTTTGTGGCTTCTTTATTCGTTAAACGGGGAGCAAATACGGCGGTGCATGGAACAGACATCTACAAACATTTATACTTTCTATGAAAAAAAACAAACTCTTTGTTTCTTTGCTGGCAGCAGGTATGCTGGCCATTTCGCCTGCCATGGCAGACGATGTGGTAAAACTTACTACCAGCAAGACAGCAGGCGAGACTGTTTCACTGCAGATAAACAATGCAGATGGTGTGACAGTTGATTGGGGTACAGGTACACCCGTTGCTGTTGAAAATACAGGGACGACTGGTTTGACCCTCACTGGCACTTTGGGAGGCTCAACCATTACCATTACGAGCCCTGCTAAGTTACAAACTCTTATTTGCGACAATTTGGGCTTGACAGCAATCGACCTGTCTGCTGCTCCCAATTTGCGTTCTCTTTATTGCCAGAACAATGCGTTGACAACACTCGATCTCGGTGGTTGCAAACTGCTTACCGACTTGAATTGTGCAAACAATAAGTTGTCTTCAATCAGTCTTGACGCAACACCTGTGCTCGAAACAGTTAATTTATCAGACAATGAATTGACTGGCACGTTTGCTTACAAGAGCAGTACTTTGCAGCACTTGAACATCAGCGGTAATGCTTACACCGGAGTTAACCTCAACTCCAACACCAACCTCGATGTGTTGAAGTGTGCCGAAACATCTGTAAAGTCTGTGGCTACTACTTCAAATGCCATCTCTGTTATCATGTGTGGCAATAGTGCGGTAAGTTCGATGACAATCAATGGTACAATGCCTTCATTGCGCGACGTGTTTGCCGAGAACAACAAATTGTCAAAGTTGAATGTGGAAAATGCAGACAATCTTGATTATCTGGCCGTTGAGAACAACCAGCTCAAGACTGTAAACTTGCCCAGCACAAACTTTTACGCTTACACTTGCGACAATAACAAACTTTCGTTCAATTCGTTGCCGAAGGAAGGACAAGTTAAGTACTTGTCTTATGCTAATCAGCAGAGCGACATCGACATTACGAGCAAGTTGAAGCGCGTGCGTAACGACAAGGGCGAGTGGGTTTATTATTTGCTCACTTGTGAAAAAGCTTCTGATTACAACACACTCAAGCTCCCCTATGTGCTTAATATTCAGGAGTTGGTAGAAGATAACTCAGCAAGCTATACTTACAAGTCGGTTGACGAAAATGGCGAAGTGAGCGACATAGCCAAGTCTGATATGTACATGAAGATTGCAGCTCTCTATAAGGGTCTTGTGGCATTCAAAAAGCCTTTCAGAGAGGTGTACGTTGAGTTTACAAATTCTGATTACCCTGACTTGAAGCAGCAGACAACTCACTTTGTTGTGGCTAACAGTGAAGATGAAGTGCTCACAGGTATAAACAATGTGACTACTGTTGCCAATGGTCTTGATATTAAGGCGGGTAGCGGCGTGCTCACTCTCACTGCTTCGCGTCCTCAGAGCGTAAAGGTTTACAACACAGCTGGTCAGTTGATGTGGCAGGGTACAGTTGAAGGTACTCAGAATATTCAGCTTGTAACAGGTGTATACCTTGTAAATGGTACTAAAGTAATCCTTTAATACAATTCACTAAATAAATTGACAATTAAATGAACTACATACAACAAATTTTTGCTTGTGCTGCATTGGCTTTTGCTGGTACTGCTTATCAGCCAGCTATGGCACAGGTCAAGTTGTCAAGCGATGCTTATCCCGTCATTGTAGCTCCTCATAGCCAGTCTATCAGCTATCTTGAACGTACGCTTTGCTATGACATAACAAGCAATGTGGACTACACAGTGTCAACTGATGCTGACTGGTTGTCGGTGCGTAAGGCTGCCGATGGCTCGGTTTATATTCATGTTGCATATAACGAAAGTAACTTTAAGCGCGTTGGCCGTGTCACGTTTGTTAATGAGGAGAAGGAGCTGAAAGAGACCCTCACTATCACTCAGAGCAAAAATGAGGGTGCCACCGAAATACCGTCAGACGATATCTTTTCTCTCTTTACGGATCAGTCGCTTTCTACTTTGAAAGAGGGCGTGACCCAGGACATGATTAACTCAAAGATTAGCAATGAGTATTATCGTGGATTGGCTACAAAGATTCTGAATAACACATACGATGAAACTTGCCGCGTGCAGACTTACACTGCTAAGTTAAATCCAACGGTTCAGTCTGCTCTCTGGAATGCACCAGGTAAATTGTATGACCAACGCCAGGGTGTTACAGGTATCAACATCACTAAAGGTAAGCAGGTCGTAGCTGTGTCAGGTTTGCCCGACGGACAGACTGTGCCCATAACTATTACCGCTTGGTATGTTGGTAAGGATGGTGGCAACTTTGATGGTGGTAACCCGCAAAGTTTTACTTACAATGTAAAGAATGGTCTTAACACCATTGATTACACTTACGACTATGACGGCTTGGCTTATGTATGCTATTATGCTGATGCCAACCCTGAATTGCAGCCGGCTATCAAGGTACACTTTATCGATGGCCAAATCAATGGCTATTTGAGCCCGGACAAGACTAATGAGGAAATGTATGAACTCACGGGCAAGGCTGTCAATGTTTGTATGGACGTGCTCGGCAAGAAGGTTCACTCGGTATGGACATCAAAGGGCTTGCACGACTACTGCCGTGCTACAAAGAAAGACCCGAAGAACAACAAGGAGGAACGCGTGCTTGGTTACCGCCAGTATATGAATGTGCTCGACTCGCTCATTCAGTGGGAGCACGATTTGCTCGGCTTTACCAAGTATAACAGCCTGCCCGACAACCGTACGATGGCTTATACCAACTACACCTACTATATGTTCCAGGGTGGTTTCGGTGTGTCGTTCCATCATAATCAGGAACCACGTGTGCTCGATTGCAATACACTTGTTTACAATGACGATGACGCCATTTGGGGCCTTTCTCACGAGTGGGGACATCAGCACCAAATGCACCCTTACTTCTGTTGGGGTGGTATGGGCGAAGTTACTAACAACATGAACTCGTACTACAATATAATGAAGATGGGTTATCACTCATCAGAAAAAATCAACAATTGGGTACCTGCTCGCAGACATTTCGTAGATGCTGATTACACTGATATTGAAACAGCTACAAGTGGGCAAAGGGGTTCGCGTTACAGCGGAAAGCGTCATCTTGCATATGAGAAGAGAAGCGCTCAGCCTAACGCAGCTTTGCGCGCTTTCTGCGAGACGATGAAGGACTCTGTCGTTGCTGATTATTCAAAGACTCCTGGTAGGGCTCTTCATAATGTAGAGGTTGGAGTAGGCGAAGTTCTTTGTCCTTTCATCATGCTTTACAATTACTTCACTACGCACGGCAAACCTGACTTTGCACCAGATTGGTATGAAGCACTTCGCCAGACTGATAATGAGAATGGTTCGGTAGTTGAAAAGCAGGATGGTCTTGACAAGTACGAAGCACTTGCTTCTGTCCAGAACAGTAATAAGAATGGTAAATATGCGGTGTTTGCAGCCAAGTATCCTAATAGTTGTTGGATAACGAAGGGTTACATTACAGCGAGCAGTAATCCTAAACAAAACACCATGCCTTTCGTTCTCAACTACATTCGCAAGGTGTCTCGTATTTCAGGTTATAACCTCTTACCGTATTTTGAACGTTGGGGCTTTGTCCGTACAATTGCTCTCTATATTGGTGACTATGGTGACTACTTCAGCGTATTTACTCCTGAAATGTACGAAGAATTCAAGAATGATATGGACGCACTTGTTGCTGACGGAACACTCAAGGCTATGCCCGAAGGCATGGTAGAGGACATTTCAAACTCTCCCGACCTTTACAATTCGGGTTACAAGAATTTCGGTACAACTCCAGAATTCCCTAACTAAGTTAGCGCTTAACTTTGTAGAATAAATTAAGGCTGTATGCATTACAAATTGCATACAGCCTTTTTTTAGATTATTGCTATCCGGTAAAAGTCTAAAGCACATTGTAATGCTTTTGCCCTTTCAGGTATGGTGTTCAAAATCGGCATCAAAGGCGCGAGCGTTTTTGTTGCATTTTAAGTTGCCTGAAACGCGCTGCAAAAAACGCAAGCACTAATGGGGGCGACGCGTCTCGCGTCGGGATAATTAAAAGGAAAGAAGCAAGCTATACTAAATAATTGCTGGTCCTTTTCCCGACGCGAGACGCGTCGCCCCCATTAGTGCTCGCGTTCTAACACGCTCTCATTCCCTTAACCATACGATGAAGTTTTTCAGCATCTGCCTGCTTAAACTCAAAAGAGTCGATATCGCCATAGCATGAGCAATAACCCAATAGATGTTTGGTCGCTCGATAGAGTCTGTAAAACACGTTTCCCGGTTTCATCGACACGCATATTGACAACTCGGAATGTGTCTGTATGCTCCCATCATAGAACTTTGTTTTATGGGGTTCAAAGGTCACGTTATAGACATTGTCTTTACTGCAGAAAGTGAATAGCAATGGAGTGGTGTCCTTGTTGTCGGTCGAGGTGTTGGTATTCAAGTAATTGGCGAACCATTCAAGTTTTCCAGCATCCTCTGGCCGTAACAGTATCGCATCAAAATCGCCGTCCTCGCGTTTTATGCCAAAGAGATATTTTGTTGCACTTTTCAATTTATCCCAAAAGTCGAGATGAACAAGGTGAAAGTTTCCATAAACGATACGCTCCTCGTTTTCTTCCGTTTCAAGAGTTTGTAATATTAACTGATGACTGACATCAAAACATTGGCATATAAAAAGCTCTGTTCTCTCCATAAATTCTTCTTTGGTTAAATTCCTGGTATAAGGTTATTCTTTGTTGTTGCATATAAAATGCGAAGTCCCCCATTGACAAGAGAGTATTTCTATTGTCGATGAGGGACTTTTGCATTCCTTAGTTTGAAAGAATGTTGTAGTGGTCAGGGTACTATACCTTGATTTCTACTTCAACGCCACAAGGCAACTCAAGCTTCATCAAAGCGTCAACAGTCTTGGCAGTTGAGCTGTAGATGTCGATAAGACGCTTGTAAGTTGAGATCTCAAACTGTTCGCGGCTCTTCTTGTTAACGAAGGTAGAGCGGTTAACAGTGATGATGCGCTTGCGAGTAGGGAGGGGGATAGGACCGCTCACTACGGCACCAGTGGCCTTAACATTCTTCACGATCTTCTCAGCTGACTTTTCAACGAGAGTGTGATCGAAGCTTTTCAGCTTAATACGGATTTTCTGACTCATTGTGTATTATAATTGTTTGTAATGAAACACTTTGTTGGGCGGGCGGGATAAGAGTCATTCGTTATCCCGCTCCCAATCAAAGTAAAATGTTGTTTGCTAAGTGTTGGCTAATTACTTAACCAAGTCTACGCGACCATTGATTTCCTCGAGCACGCTCTTGGCGATGCTTGAAGATACAGGTGCGTGGTGGTCGTACTGCATAGAGCTTGATGCACGACCTGAAGTGATGGTACGGAGGGCAGTTACATAACCGAACATTTCGGCCAGAGGAACCATTGCCTTAACGATACGTGCACCGCTACGGCTGCTTTCCATACCTTCAACCTGGCCACGACGCTTGTTCAAGTCACCGATAACGTCACCCATGTTCTCCTCAGGTGTTACAACCTCAAGCTTCATGATAGGCTCCATGAGCACGGGGCCAGCCTGTGAGCAAGCGTTCTTGTAAGCCTGGAGGGCAGCGATTTCGAATGACAACTGGTCAGAGTCAACGGGGTGGAATGAACCATCGAGCAACTCAACCTTCAAGCTGTCCAAGGGGAAGCCACCGAGCACACCGCTCTTCATGGCGTTCTCAAAGCCCTTCTGTACTGAGGGGATGAATTCCTTAGGAATGTTACCGCCAGTCACCTTGTTGATGAACTGCAGACCGCCTTCCTTGAAGTCTTCGTCTACAGGACCAACGTTAACGATGATGTCGGCGAACTTACCACGACCACCCGACTGCTTCTTGTACACCTCGCGGAGGTTAACAGTCTTAGTGATAGCCTCCTTGTAGTTAACCTGAGGCTTACCCTGGTTACATTCAACCTTGAACTCACGCTTCAGACGGTCGATGATGATATCCAAGTGAAGCTCACCCATACCTGAGATTACGGTCTGGCCGCTCTGCTCGTCAGTCTTAACGGTGAAGGTAGGATCCTCTTCAGCCAACTTGGCCAAGCCCTGTGAGAGCTTGTCGAGGTCCTTCTGAGTCTTAGGCTCAACAGCGATACCGATAACGGGATCGGGGAAGTCCATAGATTCGAGTACGATAGGTGCGTCCTCGTCGCAGAGTGTATCACCAGTGTGGATATCCTTGAAACCTACACCTGCACCGATATCACCGGCTGAGATAACCTCAACGGGGTTCTGGTGGTTAGAGTGCATCTGGAACAGACGTGAAACGCGCTCCTTCTTGCGTGAACGGGTGTTGTAGATGTAAGAACCAGCTTCAATCTTACCAGAGTAAACGCGAAAGAATGTCAGACGGCCTACATAGGGGTCGGTAGCAATCTTGAATGCGAGAGCTGCAGTGTGTTCTTCTTCGCTCGGCTTGCGGTCTTCCTCCTCGCCAGTTTCGGGGTTTGTACCCACGATGTTGGGAGTGTCGAGGGGTGAGGGCAAGAACATACATACGTAGTCGAGCAAAGTCTGTACACCCTTGTTCTTGAATGAAGAACCCTGAGTCATAGGAACGATGTCCATGGCGAGGGTACCCTTGCGGATAGCGGCCACAATTTCCTCTTCAGTGATTGAAGAAGGATCGTCGAAGAACTTCTCCATCAAGGCTTCGTCGCACTCAGCGGCAGTTTCTACCATCTTGTCGTGCCATTCCTGAGCCTCGTCTTTGAGTTCGGCGGGAATTTCGTCTACTTCGTATTCAGCGCCCATTGTCTCATCGTGCCAGAAGATAGCCTTCATCTTGATGAGGTCAACGATACCCTTGAAGTTTTCTTCGGCACCGATAGGAATTGAGATTACACAAGGATTAGCGCCAAGAATGGCCTTCATCTGGCGTACAACTTCAAAGAAGTCGGCACCTGAGCGGTCCATCTTGTTTACATAACCGATACGTGGTACGTTATACTTGTCAGCCTGACGCCATACAGTTTCAGACTGGGGTTCAACGCCACCTACTGCACAGTAAGTTGCTACAGCGCCATCGAGCACGCGGAGTGAACGTTCTACCTCGGCAGTAAAGTCAACGTGTCCCGGAGTATCAATCAAGTTGATCTTGTAGATCTGGTTGTTCCAGTGCCATTGGCAGGTAGTGGCAGCTGAGGTGATAGTGATACCGCGCTCCTGCTCCTGGGCCATCCAGTCCATGGTAGCGCCACCATCGTGTACCTCGCCAATCTTGTGAGTTTTACCTGTGTAGAACAGGATACGCTCAGAAGTTGTAGTCTTACCGGCATCGATGTGAGCCATGATACCGATGTTACGAGTCAAATGTAAATCGTGCTTTGCCATCGTTTAATGTATTCTCAATTGAAATTAGAATCTGAAATGAGCGAATGCGCGGTTGGCCTCGGCCATACGGTGCATATCTTCCTTACGCTTGAAGGCACCACCCTGTTCGTTGAAAGCGTCCATGATTTCGGCAGAGAGCTTGTCAGCCATAGTCTTGCCACCACGCTTACGGGCGAAGGCAATCATATTCTTCATGGCTACTGACTCCTTGCGGTCGGGGCGGATTTCAGTAGGAACCTGGAATGTGGCACCACCGATACGGCGGCTCTTAACCTCTACCTGGGGAGTGATCTTGTCGAGGGCTGCCTTCCAGATTTCGAGGGCGCTCTTTTCCTGATCCTTCATCTTCTCGCCTACGATGTTGAGGGCGTTGTAGAAGATTTCGTAAGAGATAGACTTCTTGCCGTCGTACATCAGGTGGTTAACGAACTTTGAAACTTTTACGTCGCCGAATACGGGATCGGGAAGGATGACGCGCTTCTTTGGTTTAGCTTTTCTCATTTTGAGTAAAATTGGTTTTAGTAGGGCTGCAATTCAGTTCTTCAACTCCCCGTCGGGAGTTTACTCAACCGCTGCAAACCAAGTGTGAATAAATAAAATGTGTATATGCAGACGCGCCTTGGTGGCACATGCTGTCATCGTTTTGTTTAGGGGGGCTTGAAACGGCAAATATGCAAATATGGAATGGTGTGTTACACGTTATACGCTTGCAGCGCCAAATCACTGTCAAGCTTTCAACATTTGCACATTCTCACATTTGCACATTTGCACTGTTCAAGATAGTGTAGAAGAATTACTTCTTAGCGGCCTTGGGACGCTTTGCACCGTACTTAGAACGGCGCTGTGTACGGTTGGCAACACCGGCAGTATCGAGTGTACCGCGAACGATGTGGTAACGTACACCAGGGAGGTCCTTAACACGGCCACCGCGTACGAGCACGATGCTGTGCTCCTGCAGGTTGTGGCCTTCGCCAGGGATGTAAGAGTTAACTTCCTTAGAGTTAGTCAAGCGCACACGGGCTACCTTACGCATAGCTGAGTTAGGCTTCTTAGGTGTGGTGGTGTACACACGCACGCAAACGCCACGACGCTGGGGGCATGAGTCGAGTGCCGGAGACTTGCTCTTTTCGGCTGCTACGCTTCTGCCCTTTCTTACCAATTGTTGAATAGTAGGCATTTCTTTGTTTTTTTATTGTTATATATTGTTTTATTATTTGCTGTAGTAAGAGGTGTAGGTGTACACTACACCATTCGGGCTGCAAAGGTAGCAACTTTTATCGGAATAACCAACGAAAAGCGTGCCTTTGTCAGCAACTTTTTCGTATTTTCTCAGCAACGGCCCCTCCGTTTGGTGCAGCGCAACTGTTTGCATTGGCTGTACCGGTGCGGAGGGACTGTTGTGTTGTTGTGCCGTTGGGCGGCGTTATTGTTTGTTGCTGATGGGCAGCACGGTTTCGACGGAGCGTATGTGCAAGTCGCGTTGTGGGAAGGGTATCTCAATGTTGTGGGCATTGAGTGTGTTGTAGATGGCCTCTTTTATGCGCCCGGTCATGACAAATTTTTGTTCGACGAGCACCCAGTAGGTTACGAACAGGTTGACACTGTTGTCGCCAAACTCGTCAAATACCACGCTGATGGGCTGCTTGGAGCTGATGATGTCGCGGCCGTCGGCCTGCTTGCCTTGCAGCTGTTTTACTGCGTCAATGAGCATTGTGCGCACCTCGTCCACGTTTACGCCATAAGCCACGCCAACGGGCACTTTCACCATTTCGTAAGAGTGGTTTTTGGTGATGTTCTTAAAGTTTTTGCTAAAGAGCGAACTGTTGAGAAACGCTATTACGCAGCCGTCGGCGGTGACAATTTGTGTGCTTTGGTAGGTGATGCTGTCCACCTTGCCGCGTATGCCGTCACATTCTATAAAGTCGCCCACACGCACACGTCCGGTCATGAGTGAAATGCCGTAGAAGAAGTTTTCGAGCAAATCCTTCATGGCAAAGCCGACACCTGTGGCCAAACCTGCCGAAATGACGGAGATGGCGGTTGAAGGTATTTTGAGCAAGCGGATAGATATGATGGCGTAGAGTCCCCACACGCAGATGCCGATGATGTTGTTGGCCAGTGTAAAGTTGGGCTTGCCGTTGACCACCACTTTGCTCTTGTGGTATTTGTGGTAGAGTGCCTTGATAAGGTAGTTGAGGTAGCGGAAAACGAAGTATTGTGATGCTACCGCTACAATTTTGGCCAGCGAGAGTTGCACCACATCGGGCACGTTCAAGAAATTGAACATGAAGATGCTTGTCACGGTGGCGGTGAGGTCGAACACGTTTGCAGCCCACCAGATAGAGAGCAGAATAGACAACACCCCCATAACAGGCACCACCGACATGGCTACAAAGTCGTACAGCCAAGTTTGGTTGATATGCTTTTCGTGCCGTTTGCGTATAGCCTCCAATATGTTGAGGCGTGCCACCTTGTTGTTGGCAATCTCGCCAATGTGTTTGGCCAGATAGCGCTCTTCGTACACGGCCAGCAAGTCGTAGATGCAGGTAACCGTCTGTATGCAGGCCAGCTGGAACATCCACCATATCAATATTTGTACCGAGAGCAGCGTGTAGCCGTACCATGCGGCAAAGGTTGATGCCACCATGATGGTGAGCGACACCCAGGTGTAGAATATGTCGCTGCGCGGAATATTGTTGTTGTGTCGTCTGATAACGCTCCATTGCCACAGGGTGAACACCAGCAGTATGGGCGGGAAAATCAGTTGCACCAAATTGTTGGGTATGAAGATGATGCGGAAACTGATGACTACGAAAGACATCAGCATAATGGGCGTGTAAATGCGGAAACCGCTCTTGATTTGGTCACCTTTGATGCGAATAAGCAGCGATACAAAGATGACACATAGCAGCCATGCGTACTCAATGAGCAGTTTCGACGCCATGAGGAAGAAGTTGTGGTACATAAATGTGCGGCACACCATGATAGATATGGCAAAGATAATCATGGCGGCAGCCAGAATGAGGCACACCTTTTTCTTCATAAACTCTTCGGTGCGGAAACGCTTTGGTACAAGCCAACGCACCAGCACATTGCTCAATAGCGAGGCTACGAAAATGTAGAACAGTACAAAGATGCTCAAGCCCACTACGATAGGTCCGCGCCATTGCGACTCCACGTTGTGCTGCTTGTTCTTGTCCTGCACTTTCTCTACGTCGTACTTTTCGTTGGCATCGGCCTTGGCCATTTGCAGATAGCGCGAAAACTGGGCCAAAATCTCAAGGTAGTTGGCGTCGCCGTTAATGAAAATGTTGTGCTGGATAGCAGTATAGCGTTGCAAGGCATAGTCGTTGAGTTTGCCCAGCTTGCCCGCTGTCATTTTGTAGTGCTGGTTGTCCTGCACCACGTTCTGTTTCATGCGGTCGAGGTTGTCGCGCAGGGCGGTAGCGTACTTCAGACACGAGTCGCGGTCGGCCTGTCCTTGCTTGCTGAGCATGAAGGGCTGCATAGCACCGTTGGGGGCAGGTTTGCCGCCAATAGGCCCCACCAGCATCGGCGTGGGCTGTTTGCCCTTGACGGGCACTTGCGGGTGCGCGTTGTTGCCGGCCACGGCGGGCGGAATGGTCTGGAGCGAACTGATAAGCGCGTTGTAACGGTTTAGTTCCGTATTGATGCGGTCCAAAATCTTTTGGTACGGTATGCTGCGCTTGTTAAACTCGTGGTAGAGCGATGTGGCCTCGTGGCAGGCATATGTCATGTCAAACGTAAAGTCCTGTTTCTGCGAGTACAGCATCAGCCCTATTTGGTCGCTGCGCTGCATGAGCGATATCATCTGCTTGTGCTGCATCTGCGCTATCACATCGTAGCGTGCGATGTTCTGTTTCTGTTCGTTATATGTGTTGGCCAGTTCGGCTCGCAGCACAGCCAGTGTGGCGGCCAAGTCCTTTTCCTTCAGCACAGCGTGCGATGCCAGGGGCAGGCAGCAAGCTATTGCCAGCAGCCACACTTTGAGCATGACGTCAAGTCGTTTGCGTAATATGTTCATGTACAAATAGTTTGTTGTAGTCTTTGGCGGGGGCGGGTTGACGGGTTGACAAGTTGACGGGGTAAGTATGTCGACCTGTGCAAATCCTCGTGCTAAAGCAAACAAGACAGGTGGCGCGAAAGCAGTCCATTAATCTTGCCACCCGATGCGGGCATCAGTCCTTGTAAATAGCCTCCTTTATGCCCTTTGTGTTGACAGCGTCCTTGGTCAGTTCGGGCACATTGTAGCTCTTTGGCAGCAATATGTTCTGCACAGGGTTGAGCTGCGGCAGCAAAAAGGCCTTGTGTCCCTGGCCGTTGCGGTCGAAATAAGCAATGTAGGGGCGGGTGTACGACCCGTCGTCACGACGCGAGGCCACCACTATCCAGCGTCCGTTAGAGCTCCATGTGTGGTAACTGTCAGCGTCCTTGCTGTTGGTGGCGGTAAGCGGGTAAACCTTGCCCGTTTGCAAGTCCTTCACATACAGGTCGGCAGCCTTGTGCCAAATGTGAAATTGCCCGTAGTCCGCCAACGTAAACAGCAAATAGCGTCCGTCAGGACTCACGCGTGTTACGGCGGCACTCTTGCCCATGGCGGCGCAATCCACCTCTACCTGCGGCGTGCCAAATTGGCGGGTGGCTGGGTCGAAAGTCATGCTCATCACGTTGTAACGCACGTCCTTGTATATCTGTGTGATAATTTCGCGTCGCACGCTGTCGTTTTTGCCGGCAAACGCCTCGACGTGTGCCGATGTATAGTAAAGTTTGCGTCCGTCGGGTGCCCAGCACGGAAAGGTCTCCATGTCGGTGTCCGTCTTCAGAATGTTCGACACCTCTCCCTTGTCCACATCGTAAAACACGAGGTCCGAACCATAGTCCACCACCTCAATCTTTTGGTGGTTGCGTATGTGGAAAGCCTGTCCCGTCTGGTTTGACGAGAACACCACCCAGTTCTGCGTAGGGTGCCAGGTGGGGTATGTGGCGCCGGCCAGTATGGAGTCGCTCTTGATGGTGCGTTTCTCCACCTTGCCATTCTCAATAAACACGGTGCCGCCATGCTTGGCGCGTACATGGAACAGCATGCGCTTCGTGCTGTAATTTTGGTAGTTATGACAGTTTACGCAATGGTTGTCTTTGTCGTCGTATTTGTCATTGTTTTCGTAGATAGTTTGTACGTCAAAGCTCTGCAAGTCGCGCTGATACAATCCCATTTGGCGGTACAACTCATACGACGGTTCAATCAGTCTGTACGACAGGTAACGGTCAATGTCCTCCTGTGCCACACTGATTTTGTACGACGGAAACTTTACCCATTCGCCCTCGCGCTTGGCGTAGAGTGTCACGTCAAGGTCTTTTCCGCGGGCAGCGTTGAGCATCTGTTTCCATTCGAGCGAGTCGAATTGCAACACACCGTCCTTGCCGGCAGCGGCCAGCACCTGGTGTCCGGCACCCTCGATGCAGCCCACATATTCGTCGCCTGCCGACTTTACCTGCACATTAAGCGGCGCAATGTTGGGCGGCACTACAATGTCGCGGTAGTCGGGGTATATTTTAGCGGTTTCGTTCACGCTTGTGGCCTCCGTTGGCACCACTGCCGTCGGTTTGCAAGCGTTGAACATGACCATGCAGCCCATCACAAGGCCAGTGGCCACACATTTATATATATGGTGTATATTCATTGTGTTCTTTTGAAAGCATGCCAAGTGACACATCAGTTCACCTGCGATTGGTTCTGTTTAGGTTTGACCACCTGGTCGGGGTCGTTATTCTCGGTGTAGTAATAATACACATACGTGCCCAGCCAACGCTCACGCAGCTCGTGACGCAGCTTCAAGCGGTTCTTCTTGCCCATGTAGGGTTTGGCGTCCATATAGAACGAGCTGATTTCGCCGGGCACAAACTGTCCCACTTGCGGGAACTGTTGCAGCAAACCATTGTTCTTGACATTCAGTATGGCCAGAGCCTGTTGCATGGCACTGGGGAATGAAGCCCCCTTCTGCGCCAAAATTTGTGCACGTGCCAGGAACGATTGCAAATCCTTGCTGTAAAGGCAGGCCGCTGCCGACGTAATGAGTGTGGCATCGGTGCCCGAGTTCAGTCCTATGTTGTAGCCAAGGAACAAGGGCTGTTGGTAGTTCTGCTCAAAACGCTCTTCTCTCGGGTCGAGCGACAGTACATGTTGCAGTTCGGCATCGTCCTTCACCAAGGCCGGGTTGTCAAGCATGGCCCAATATTTTTCAACAAAAGCCCCCTCAAGTGGCATTTGGTCAATCAAGGTGAGGTATTTGCGGCAAAGTGCCTTCTCGCCCATCAGCAGAGCGCACACCGCCATGCGCTTGTAGTAAAACAGGCGCGGTCCGCCCATCACTACCTTGTCCATGGCGCAGCGGTAGCCCGCATTGAGCAGACCTGCGTGGTAGTTGCAGTCCGACTCAAACAAGCCATACTCCTCGTTGCCGTCAAGACTGTCCAGCTTAAGTTTCGGAAAATCGTAGGGAATGTCGTATTGCCCCTCAAGCAGTTGGTCGCTCTCCTCAAGTGCCGCAGCATAGTAGGCAGCCACCGCCCGTGTGGGTTGTTTGGCCGAGCGTCCGGCGGCAATCATGCCGTCCCAGTCGGCGTCCCATTGCATCAGCTGCATTTTAGCCGTCAGCAGCGTGTTCTGCCCAGCAGTATGTGCCACAGCGGTAGCTCCGGCACAGAGCACCAATGCTGCCAGCATGCCCCACGGTTGCAACCGTGCGGGCAATTCGGCCTTAGCCTGTTTGCGTGTAATCAGCCAGCTCACAAGAGCCAGCACAGCCACTACGGCCAGCACAGCAAGGGCTATTATGATGAACAGCGACGGCTCGTTTTTGTAGTACAGGTTTACCCCGCGCCACATAATCCAGCCCAGTTGGGCCACGGGCAGCACAAAGCCTATGCCGTCCCACTGGCGTGGCAAGCGCATGGCGCGGTCGGCCAGCCAAGCCGTCAGCGTGTACACCGCAGCCATGCAGAGCGCACCGCTCCACACCCATTTGTAGACGAGCAAGGCCCAGCGCCCCACCCAATAAATGCCACCCATGGGCAAGCGCAGCAAGCCGTGCATGGTGTCGGCTGAGGCTGATATGTAACTCTCTTGTTCAGCTCGGGCCAGCACATCGCCGTAGCCCCATGTTAAAAACAAAAAAAGTGCTGCAAATCCCACAATGTATGTAGCCCACCGCGCCACACAAGGTTTTAAGGCTCCAAAGCGTTTCGAAGCCTTTTGTGGTGCAGCGGTTGTGCTTTGTGGTGCAGCAGACTGCCTATTACGTATTTTATTCACAGTGTTACAGTATTAAAAATTAGTGCAAAGATACTGCAACGAAAGAGAAAAGCACTATCTTTGCAGCGAAAATATAACAGGAAATCCCCAAATGTTTGAAAATCTAAGCGAAAGACTCGAGCGGTCTTTCAAAATATTGAAAGGCGAAGGCCAGATAACTGAGATAAATGTGGCCGAAACCTTGAAAGATGTGCGTCGCGCTTTGCTCGATGCCGACGTCAACTATAAGGTAGCCAAGTCGTTCACCGACACGGTCAAGCAAAAGGCTTTGGGACAGAACGTGCTCACGAGTGTCAAGCCTGGTCAGCTCATGGTCAAAATCGTACACGACGAACTGGCAGCGCTTATGGGCGGAAAGGCTTGCGAACTCAAGCTTAGCGGCCGTCCATCGGTTATACTGATGGCCGGTTTGAACGGTGCTGGTAAGACCACCTTGTCGGGCAAACTAGCCCTCTACCTCAAGTCGAAAAAGAGCCGCAAACCCCTGCTCGTGGCCTGCGACGTTTACCGTCCGGCCGCCGTTGAGCAGCTGCGTGTGTTGGCCGAGCAGATTGAGGTGCCCATCTACATGGACCTCAACGAGAAAGACCCCGTCAAGATTGCACGCGATGGTGTGCAGGAGGCCAAAGCCAAAGGTTACGACACCGTGATAGTCGATACTGCCGGTCGTTTGGCTGTAGACGAAGAACTCATGAAAGAGATTGCCGCCATCAAGCAGGCCATCACCCCCGACGACACCCTTTTTGTAGTAGATGCCATGACGGGTCAGGACGCTGTCAACACGGCCAAGGAGTTTAATGACCGACTCGACTACGAGGGCGTGGTGCTCACCAAACTCGACGGCGATACCCGCGGTGGTGCAGCCTTGTCAATACGCACCGTGGTTGACAAGCCCATCATGTTTGTGGGTATGGGCGAAAAGATGGAGGCACTCGACGTGTTCCACCCCGAGCGTATGGCCGACCGCATACTCGGCATGGGTGACATCGTCAGCTTGGTTGAACGTGCGCAGGAGCAGTTCGACGAGAAAGAGGCACTCAAGCTGCAACGCAAAATTCAGAAGAACCAGTTCGACTTCAACGACTTCCTTGCCCAAATTCAGCAAATCAAGAAGATGGGTAACCTCAAGGACCTCGCATCGATGATACCAGGTGTGGGCAAGGCATTGAAGGACGTTGAGATTGACGATAATGCCTTTAAGGGTATCGAAGCCATCATTCTGTCAATGACACCCAAGGAGCGCCAACACCCCGAGGTGCTCAACCAAAGTCGCAAAAACCGCATTGCCAAGGGTTCCGGCACAACCATTCAGGAGGTTAACCGCCTTGTTAAGCAGTTCGACCAAACTCGCAAGATGATGAAAATGGTCACTGGTTCAAAAATGGGCCGCATGATGGCTCACATGCCCAAAATGCCCGGTATGCCGGGAATGCCACGTTAAAGAATTGACCGGTTAATGGGTTAACGGGTTGACCTGTTGACGGGTTAACGAGTAGAGACGGGTTAACAAGTTATTTTGCTCATCAAGGCTCTGTTGTCGACAAGCCGAATGTAGAAGCATGCTTACTTGTCAACCCGTTAGCCCGTCAACCCGTTAACCGATCTTCTGCTTCGCCCCGCAAACCGTACACTTGTAATCAAACACATTAAAAATACTATGACACCACAAATTATTGACGGAAAGGCCACAGCGGCAACCATCAAGGCAGAGATTGCCGAAGAGGTAAAGCGCATTGTGGCAAATGGCGGCAAGCGTCCGCATCTGGCCGCAGTGCTTGTTGGGCACGATGGCGGCAGCGAAACTTATGTAAAGAACAAAGTACTGGCCTGTGAAGCCTGTGGTTTCCAATCGTCACTCATTCGCTACGAGGACGATGTGACGGAGGCAGAACTACTGGCCTGTGTAGACCGGCTCAACCAGGACCCAACGGTTGACGGCTTCATTGTGCAGTTGCCCTTGCCCGTCCACATCGATGCGCAAAAGGTAACAGAACGTATCGACCCGCGCAAGGACGTTGATGGTTTCACCCCCGTCAATGTGGGGCGCATGGTCATAGGTTTGCCATGCTATGTGCCGGCCACGCCCAAGGGCATCATCGAATTGTTGCGACGCTACCACATCGAAACGAGCGGCAAGCGTTGTGTGGTGCTCGGACGCTCAAACATTGTGGGCAAACCCATGGCCATGCTCATGATGCAGAAGGCTTATGGCGATGCCACAGTAACTGTGTGTCACAGCCACAGTGCCACGCTGAAGGAGGAGTGCCGCCAGGCCGACATCATAGTAGCAGCCATAGGCCGCCCGGGCTTTGTCACGGCCGACATGGTCAAGCCTGGTGCTGTCGTTATTGACGTGGGCACCACCCGTGTGCCCGATGCCACACGTCCCAAGGGCTTCCGCCTGAGTGGTGATGTCGACTTTGAGCACGTGGCGCCCTTGTGCTCTGCCATCACCCCCGTGCCGGGTGGGGTAGGCCCCATGACCATCTGCATGCTCATGCTCAACACCCTGCAGGCGGCCAAGGGAGAGTAGCGGGCGAATGCCGCTAATGTGTGGCAGCATTTGCACGCGTATATAGCCCGTTGGCGGAATTGGTTGGCCAAGCAACGTGTCAACCAATTCCGCCAACGGCTTTTTATATATAGGTTTTACCTTGTAGGCATAGTCCCTTACCAGCAGTTGCCGTATGGAGCCGCTGCGGTGGCACAGAAGTGGGTGGGGCGCACGTTTGGTGCAAAAAGTGCGGGGTATAAATGATATGCCGCAAACCCGCATGAGGAGGAACGGAAAAGTCAAATAAATAAAGCTAAACTTGTGAGTGCCACAATAAAACATTATTTTTGCCTTAAAATAAAAACGACAAACACAAAACGAAATGAAAATTGCATTGATTGGCTACGGCAAAATGGGCCACATGATAGAAAATATAGCGCGTCAGCGCGGACACGAAATAGTGTGCATCATCGACATAAACAATATGGACGACATAGAAAGCGACGCATTTCGCAGCGCCGATGTGGCCATAGAGTTTACCAATCCTACCGCAGCCTATGGCAATTATCTGCGTGCCTGGAAGCAGGGCGTAAAGGTGGTGAGCGGCAGCACAGGCTGGCTTAAAGACCATGAGGCCGATGTGCGCAAGGCTTGCACCGAAGAGGGTCACACCCTGTTTTGGGCCTCAAACTTTTCGTTGGGCGTAGCCATCTTCTCTGCTGTCAACAAATATTTGGCCCGTATCATGAATGCTTACCCCACTTACGACGTGAGCGAGGTAGAGACACACCACATTCACAAGCTCGACGCCCCAAGCGGCACCGCCATCACGCTGGCAGAGCAGGTGTGTGCCGAACTTGACCGCAAGGACGATTGGGTGAAGGGCGAGGTGCACAATGCCGACGGCACCATCACGGGCAGCAAGGACCAACCTGGAAATCTGCTCCGCATCGATGCCATACGCGAGGGCGAAGTGCCGGGCATACACACCTTGACTTACGACTCGCCTGCCGACATGATACAGATAACCCATTCGGCACACAACCGTAGCGGCTTTGCCCTTGGTGCCGTGCTGGCAGCCGAATTTACGGCCACACACGAGGGACTTCTCACTACCGACGATCTGTTCAAGTTCTAACCACACGCTAATTCAGTATGCAATATACCAAAGATGACGGTGCAGACAATCGTTCTGCACAAGACACTACCGTAATGAACAAAGCCGGGCGCAAGGGCAAAAAGCCCTCGTGGGTGATGTTCGGCATAACCACTGCGCTGTATCTGGCCTTCCTCTATTGGGTAGGTTCGTGGTGGGGGCTCATCGTGTTGCCCCTTATATACGACCTCTACATATCGCGTAAGATAAATTGGGGTTGGTGGCGCGAGCCAGAGGTAGGCCCCGTCACACGTTTTGTTATGAGTTGGGTAGATGCCATAGTGTTTGCACTCGTGGCCATTTACTTTCTCAACCAATTCTTCTTCCAGAACTTTGTCATTCCCTCGTCGTCACTCGAAAAGACTTTGCTCACTGGCGACTATCTGTTAGTGTCAAAGTTGTCGTACGGGCCGCGCATTCCGCAAACACCGCTTTACATGCCGCTCACGCAGCACACATTGCCCATATTCAACTGCAAGAGTTATCTCGACCACCCGCATTGGGATTACCGTCGTGTTGAGGGACTTGGCCACGTGCAGCTCAACGACATCGTGGTGTTCAACTATCCCGCAGGCGACACCGTGGCCCTCAACCAGCAGAACCAGGACTACTACCGCCTGGCCTACCAAATAGGCGACCAAATGCTGGGACAGCCTGCTGCCACACCCGATGCACAGCCCACGCTGGCTACAAGCACCATGCGCCAGGGCATGAGTTACGACGAGCAACAAGCTTTCTACCATCGCCTCTATGCTGCCGGAACTGCCTACATGCGCAGCCAACCCGAACAGTTCGGCCAGATTGTGGCGCGTCCGACCGACCGCCGCGAGAACTATGTAAAACGCTGTGTGGGATTGCCCGGACAGACGTTGCAAATTCGCAATAATGTGATTTACCTTGACGGCAAGCCCAACCCGCAGCCCGCCAATGTGCAGTTTGCCTATGAGGTTACTTTCAAGCAAGATATGCCTGTCGAATTGAAGAAGGAACTTGGCATCACCGACGAGGATCTGTACACCATGCGCAACGGGCAGACGGTGTGGATGCCCCTGACCAATGCGGTGAAAAACGAACTGGCCCACCACCCCGAACTGGTGAGCAGCATCAAGCCCGCTGCCCCAACGGCCGACTGGCTCTATCCGCAGAATATGCAGAAGAACTGGACAACGGCTAATTATGGACCGCTGTGGATACCGAAAAAGGGTGCCAAACTGCACCTTACCCTGCAGAATCTGCCCATTTACGAGCGTCCTATCCGCGTGTACGAGGGTAACGACCTGCAGGTGCGTGGTGGCAAAATCTACATCAATGGCAAGGTGGCAAACGATTACACCTTCAAGCTCGACTACTACTGGATGATGGGCGACAACCGCGACAACTCTGCCGACTCACGTTTTTGGGGCTTCGTGCCCGAGGATCACATTGTGGGCAAGCCGCTCTTTGTATGGCTCTCGCTCGATCCCGACTACGGCTGGTTTGACGGCCATGTGCGCTGGAACCGCATCTTCAAGCGCGTGTGGGACATTAAGTAATAGCCTTTATCTGGTTAGTAAATATAGTACATGAAAGCACCATCAGCACGACATACAGCCATACGTACCACCTCAACCCTGCGCAAGGGGTGGGTGTGGTTGAGGCCCTATGTCGTGCTGGCTTTGTTGTTACTCGTAGTGCGTTTTTGCTTGTTAGGTCATGCGCGTATGGTTGGTGGCCAACACGCGTTGGTGAGCCTTACCTACTATGGGCTGCGTGTGCCGGGCGAGGGCTTGTGGGGCTACCACCGTTGGGGCTACCGCGTGCCCGCCGAGGGCGATCCGCTCGTGTTTACCGTCGACGATGGGCATCACACCCCAATGACCATGGCGGGCGTGTGTCGTGCATTGCCCGGTCAAACGGTTTGGATTGCCCCCGTAAGGCGTATCGTGATACCCGGACGCACTTCGCCTGACGCACAACCCATTGTGATACCCGGCCAAAGCCATAGTGTGCGTGTCACACCCTACAATGCCCGTCTGTTGGCTTACATCATGCGCCAGTATGAGCACTGCACCAGCGTGGAAGTTGACACCTTGGGCCACTTGCTGCTTGGCGGACAACCGCTGACAAAGGTGCGCCTTATGCGCGACTATTATTGGGTGGAGACGTGTCCCGACTCATTCATACTTGTGCCACACGATGCTTTGGTGGGCAAGGTGGTTTACTACAAACCTTGAATGTGTCCCTTTTTGGGGTGGGGACAGAAGCCGCAAACACTAATGGTGGCGCGTCTCGAGCCTGCTGAAAAATGCCCGACGCGAGACGCGTCGCCCCCATTAGTGCTTGCGTTTCTTCAAGCACAAAATACTACCGCCAAACGCTACCACTAATGGGAGCGACGCGTCCCGCGTCGGGCTAATTTTCAACAGCCTCGCTCTGCGTTAATTTTCAGCAGCCTCGTCCCGCGTTATATAAAACTGTTGCACAAGCGGAAGCCCCGAGGCTGGACGCCCCCCCTCATTCCATTAAACATTATACTGTCGTGATAATTCTCTCATCAGCCTATCTTGCTCCCATACAATATTACGCCCACCTTTATGCCGCCGACCATGCGTTGGTAGACCTTGGCGAGCATTATGTAAAGCAAACCTACCGCAACCGTTGTTACATAGCCACCTCCTCGGGAGCGCAACCGCTCACCCTGCCCGTAGTGCGCGATGGGGTGGGGCGTACCCCTATGGGCGAGGTACGCCTGTCTGACCATGGCGACTGGCGCCATTTACACTGGAACGCCTTGGCGTCGGCGTATGAGGGAAGTCCTTATTTTGAATACTATGCCGACGATTTCCGTCCGCTCTATGAACACCCCTTTGAGTATTTAGCCGACTTCAATGCCGCGCTCCACAACGTTGTGCTGTCGCTCTTGTCGCTCACGCCAAGCGTTGAAGTGAGCCGTGATTATGTGGCAGAGGTGCCAGCCGGTGCTGCCGACCTGCGCAATTCGGTTTCGCCCAAAGTGCCGATTGAGCACGACGTGCAGTTTAGAGTGCAACCTTATTATCAGGTGTTTAAGGAGCGTACGGGCTTTCTGCCAAATCTCAGCATTGTTGATTTGCTGTTTAATATGGGACCCGAGAGCCGCATGGTGCTCAAACAAAGCTTGATATGACATGATGCTGTTGCCTGACATCACAGACTTTCACACACACAACCTTGAGGCCGACAACGCCATTATCAGCGTGCCAGAGGATTGGGTGCGCCACCCCGCGAATTTCGCACCGCGCAACGGCGCATGGTATGCTGTGGGCATACACCCGTGGTGGACGGCCGACGCCGAAGGTTGCAGTCACATGTTGGCCAATATGCCACTGCTGCTGCAATACCCGCAGGTAATTATGTTGGGCGAGTGTGGACTTGATGCCTTGCGTGGTGCCCCACTTGCCGAACAGGAACGCCTGTTTGTGGCACAAATAGCTCTGGCCGAGTCACAGCAGTTGCCCGTCACACTGCACATAGTGCGCACCTACGACCGTTTGCTGCGTCTGCACAAACAGTTGCGCCCCACCACACAATGGACCGTGCATGGCTTCAGGGGCAAACCCGCCTTGGCGCATCAACTGCTTGATGCTGGCATAGACCTGAGTTTTGGCCAGCTGCACAATGCTGCCAGTTGGGAGGTAACGCCTCCCCAGCGCCGTCATACCGAAAGCGATTGACACAGATATGCTATCTCCGTTTTTCGACAAATTGTACGATATGCGCGTCGCTTGAAACATTGTTAACCCTTTTGTTGTGATTAACACGCACTTTGTTGTATATTTGCAGAAGTCCTGTACTTGAACACCCGGTGAAAGAATAATAACCTGACAACAACCTAACAATAACCTAATAACTATAACGCATGAAGAAATTATCTCTATTGCTCATGGTCGCGCTGCTATCGGTGGCCACATGGGCGCAATCTAATGTAATTCTGCCGCTCAATCGTGCTATTTTCTCAGCAACATACGGCGAGAAGTGGCTGCGTTTAAGCTGCTGCGACAACACCGATTATGTGTGGAGCGCCACCAGTAGCAAAGAGGCTAAAACGGCCCTGCTCGACACGAGCCAGGACAGCCAGTTGTTCTGCTTTGTGGGTAATGAGACCGATGGTTTTGCCATCTATAACAAGGCGCTTGGCGAAGCCTACAAGTTGACCGCATTGAGTCCTTGTTCGCATGGCGAGGCCGCATCATGGACCCAAGATGAGGCTGCCATCTGGTATTTAGACACGCGTTTTACCGAAGTAGGAGACAAACCAGGCTTTGGCATTACCACCAATAAGGAGAACCAAGGCATGTCGCTCAATATGTGGGGAGGCAATGGTGGCGACTTGAAATTCTATTCGATGTCAGGCGCCGGTTCGCGATGGATAGTTACACAAGTTGAACAACAATAGTAAACAACTCAAGTTGTCTGAAACGCGCTGCAAAGAAACGCAACTTCTAATGGGGGCGTTTTGTGATAGCGCTTTGTGCTAGAAGAAACGCAAGCACTAATGGGGGCGACGCGTCCCGCGTCGGAATTCAAGACAAAGGCTCACAGACAGGCGTGTAATTAGCGCAGTCTGTGAGCCTTTATTGGGTGTATGAGCTTATGCCTTAATGGTGGTGTGAGAAGTTGGTGAACACGAAAGTAGGAGATAAACACCTATGATTAGTGTTTATCTCCTACTCGATAGCTTAGAAATTTACATTCATAAGAGATTGCCCTATTGAGTGGATAGCATTCAGTATCTGTGTTTTTCGTTCATTTGATGGCTTTTTCGTTCCTTTGATGTAACTTGCCAACAGGCTTTGCCTTATTCCTATTCTGCGTGCGACGGCAGACACGTTCAATTCGGGGTTAGTGAGGAATGCAGCCTGCAAGCCCGTAGCAGGTTCTTTGGTTTCGGGATAGCGGAAACTTTCAAAACTCACGTCTTCGTCCAATGCTTCCCAATGAATGCCGTCATCCCACAATTCGCAATCGGCAAGTTGCTCTGGGGTGGCGTGTAGCAGACGCGGGTAGAAATAGAGAGACTGATAAAGTTCCTCTCCCTCTGTTGTTTGGATATAGATGCGGTTGTTCGCAAACCAAAGTTTTCTGATGTTCATAACAAATCCTCCATTATTTTTATTCACCGTGAATATTGTACCACTCTTGTAGAAACTCCTCACGCTTTTCTTGCATTACCTCTTTGGCTCTTTTAAGGTCTTTGGCTTTCAATGTGCTTTCCTCCATCATTGTACCGTCAAGCAGATTGAACTTTGCCTTTCCGTCCGCACTGCGTACATGTATGTGTGGAGGCTTGTGCTCGTTGGTGAAGAAAAAAAACCTCAAGCCAAAATAGAAAAATATTGTTGGCATATATTCTTGTTGTTTCTTGTTACAAAGTTAGGTAATAAAGTTATATCCTCAAAATATAGGTGGGATAAATGTCATCATGCAGTAATCGCGGTTTGCGGTTCGGTTTGAAGGTTACCACCCTTATAGCTATCCGCTAACGCGCGAACATAAGAGCATAAGCTACACAGGAAACATAATTTACGTCTGGGAAAACGAAAACATGCGAACGGACTCAAACACCAAACGCTACCACAAAACGCAAGCTCTAATGGGGGCGACGCGTCTCGCGTCGGGGAAAATGCAATGCTTATACACTAAACAAAGGCTCACAGACATCACTAATTACACTCAAGTCTGTGAGCCTTTGCTTTGATGCCCGACGCGGGACGCGTCGCCCCCATTAGTGCTTGCGTTTGGTGCTTGCGTTTTGTGGTAGCGTTTTGTGCTTGAGTTTAGTGGTTGCGTTTTGTGGTAGCGTTTTGTGCTTGAGTTTAGTGGTAGCGGTACCTTTACCATACTACAAAAGCTTTACTTGTCGAGCATCTTGCATCTTACACTAATACGCTGCAACTTATTGACTATCAATGCTTTACGCAGTGTAAGATGCTACCAAATCCACCTACACATATCCTACACAACCTACTTGCTGCCACACGGCACAAGCACGGGAGGAAGATATCACGGCATAGGGGAGCAGGAAAGTCTGTTGCTCCGACAGAATCTTCTGCGTCCCTGTGCCGTAAATTCCACCGCATACGACAAAACCGACTGCGAGGCGGCGGGTGTGATGTGTAAGATGTATGCAGGGGAGTGTAAGATGTTTTGAAATCATCTTACACACTCGAAACCTCTGTGTTTCAGCTTGTTACGTACAAAAAGTGTAAGATGGCAGTAAAAGCACACACATTCTTTTACAAGAGGACCGACGGGACCATGGCGTCAGCCTTATGCTACTTATGTAGCTTATGTTCTTATGTCTACGCGGTAAGCGGCACAAGGGCGAACAGCTCTTAAAGCACAGAACAAGGTTTATTACTCCATATGCCAGATAAGATATATATTCCCTGTCAGCCCGACGCGAGACGCGTCGCCTCCATTAGAGCTTGCGCCTTTTTTGCAGCGCGGGCTAAATTCGAAGCTCAAATGATGCGATTTATTAGTATAAGTAGGTGTTCAAAATTATTTTATACAATCAGCAGGTGTCATTTTCACATTGAAAGCACATTCTCGAGACGCATCTGTCCCCTTCGGCCTCGGTCACATAGCCCGCTATGCTCCCTCACCCGAAGGAAACATCTGCGCCCCGATAATGCACTTTCAATGTAAAAATAATTTTGAACACCTACTTACTCATTAAAATTGGTGATATTTACAGATATTGTAACATAAATAGCCTTAGAACTTGCAACGAATGTTTATAATATTGTATATTTGCCATATTATCATACTTTATTAACCTTGCAACGTTAACAAGACATTAACATTGCGAAAAACAACTTAGGCAAATGAGACGGAAAACAATCATGAAAAATACACTCGCGGCCCTTTTGCTCTTATGTAGTACAACCCCTGCGTTGGCGCAAGACAAGGTCAAACTCACCTCGAATGAAGGTGAGATTGTGTGGTTCACATTAGGACAAGACCTTGACAAGGCAGAGGTGCCGTACGTTATAGTTCGATATGACTATCAACAAGGCAATGGCTACATTATTACAACTCCCAATAGCAGTTATACTTTCAGTTTCGATGCAAATTGGTCGCTCGAACTCATACCCGATCCAGCTACCGGCATAGACGAAGTATCAGCCACCAACGCCGGCAAGCAGGTATTGTTCAGCCTGAATGGGCGTAAACTATACATCAAAAATCTACCCGCCAAGTCGTCGGTGACGCTCTACGACTTGCAAGGCCGTTTGGTTATGACCGTCCAGGCTGACAATCAAGGTTGTGCCACACTGCAACTGCCTGCAACAGGCCTTGCCACCCCATACGTGGTGCGCACAGCAAGTATTAACTTCAAAATCATTGCAAAATGAGAAATCTGTACAAACATATAGGCAGTGCCTTCATGGCAGCATTGCTCCCTTTGACAGCTGCGGCACAATCACCTCTCGAATCGGGCCATAGCATCATGGTGGGCGATGACACTTACGACATGACCGATATTTACCAAATAGCATTTGTTGACAAAGCAACGTTCGGTAGTACCTCACAAGTGACGGCTCCCTCGGTGGTCAAACTCCTGAAGCAAGCACCCAATATGCGCATTTGGGCCAAACTGCTCGATGCCACAGGTTGGGGTGCCAAGATGGTGCCGGACGCTAAAGCCGAAAAGGCTTTTGCCGAGAAATATAAAGCATATGCTGGCACCTACCCCAACAATACTGGCACCAGAACCCCTTTCCAAGCATATCGCCGCCAAGGATTCACCCTTTTTGCCGAGACCGATGAAGTGTTTAACAAAGAGTGGGGTGTGCCCATGCCGGTATATGATGAAGCCACACAAAGCATTACAAACTGGGAGGCCATAAAGCAAGTACTTAACGAGCAATGTGGAAAAATATACTCCAACCTCAAGCCTGGCGACCTTACCGACAAGGAGAATGCCGTAAACATATTCGTGGCCACCCACCTGCTCAACAGCAACATGCAATTAGCCAACAACAGCGCTGTGCGCCATGTCACAGAATATGGCTACACCACGGGCGAGAACATAAACGAGCCTTCTACCAACTACACCGTCAACGTGTGGGACTACTACCGCACTACCTGGCCACAAGAGAGCAAATTGCTCAAAATCACGCAAACGCCCGACGGACAATTCTACCTCAACCGTTTCAGCAAGTACGACAACGGTTTGACGGGCACCTATGTCGAGACAGGCACACTGCAAGAGGGCATTTTGGCTCACGCCCGCAACGAGGTGGACAACTCTGTTTATAATAATGTGGCATTAGATGGCAGCTATCACCCGATAGATAATATACTAAGTTTCAACTCAGACTATGCAAGTGCCATGAAGAGTGAGCGCGTGCGTATGGACTTCACCACGCTGCTGCCCGAAATAGCAAGCAACAACTTGCGTGGCAAGGACGCCTACTTCCCCACCGACTACTTCAGCACACTGACCAATGTAAGCCCCGACACCGAAATCCAACTGTTATATGCGTCCAAAGGTTGGGTAGACTATCAAGGAGACGAATTGCTTGTTACTGGCAACTACGACTTCACGCTCGAAGTGCCCGCCATGCCCAATGATGGCAGTTACGAACTGCGCATGGGCTATAGTGTCAATGAGGTGCGTGCCAAGAGTCTGCTCACCTTTATCTGCGAAGACGAGGCAGGCAATCAAGGCACTTGGGGCGAACCCCTGGTGCTTGACCAGAGCGAACCAGTCATGGCCAACGACGGCATTGCCCAAAAAGATGCCGATTTGAATTACGACGAAACGCTTTGCGCCGAAAACGACTATGCGCTGCACAAATTGGGCTACATGAAGGCACCAGCTTACTTCCACAAAGCTGGCGACAGCACAAGCCCAGCCCGTGACGAGTTGGGTAGAAGCTATAATGGTGGCAACATGCGGCGTGTGCTCATTACCTCAAAAATGTCGCCATGTAAGAGGTATTACATTCGTTTCCAATCACTGGACAACAGCGGTCTTGCACAGTTGCACCTCGATTTTATTGAGTTTGTGCCGCGGCTCGTAGATGTAGCAGGTGAACCTTATCGTGAAGACGTGTGGTAACAATTTGTTCCGTATTCATTACGACATCACTGCACACCCTACAATATTTCTTATTCAACTCATTTCACACACTATGAATACCATATACAAACATACCATACGGCGCATCTTTGGTTGTGTGTTGCTATCAACACTCCCATTAGGCGTCATGGCGCAAAATGTGCGCGTAATAAAAAGCGACGGCACCATCAAGATGTACGATGGCAGCAAGCAAAACATCAAAGTAACGCCCGTGCCAACGGTCAATACCAACGACAAGGTTAAAACTGGCAGCACGCTTTATGACAATTTGCAAGCATTAGGCAACTACACCACCTATTTGCGCTTGATTGACTCTTTCGGTGGTATACAACGCGCGTTCAAGAACGAACTCACCGACGACGAACGCAAATACAACGGTAGCATTGACACGCTTACTGTGTTTGCTCCAAATGACGAAGCCTTTGCCCGTTTCTTTGCCCACAACGCATGGACAGACGAACAAGGCAATGCCATAAGCAGTTATGAGCAACTGAGCGATGGTCAAAAGCTTTCTCTCATCTACATGAGTTATATTCCGGGGTTCGTCACAGCTAATAGTCTGCACGCAAGTAAGAGTGTCAGGGGCTACCTGCGTCTGTATAGCTATGACAGACAGTTCAATCTTGTGCCCTACAAACACACGGGTGGCACAGATATCAACACCTTTCCGCCAGATAGCTACAGTTATATTGACTACGCCAAAGAACTCAACCAGCACAAAGTGGATGGTGTGTGGATTGGGTATGGAACAATAGGCGACTACTCAGGTGCTGCATTTGCTTATCGTGGCGGCACCATGATATGGAATGATGACTATTGGCAATACAATGGGCTGAGCCATGACGACTTGTCTTTCATAGGCGCAGCAGACACCGAGGGCTCAGAGCACATCAAAATAGGCAACGCCCACATTACCCAACCCAACCAGCGGTGCAAAAATGGCTATCTGCATTTGGTTGATGAAGTGGTTGTGCCACAGCCCAACCTCATGTACAATCTGGCACAAGCGCGCTTGGGCGTGAAATGCTCATTGGCAAGTAGTTTGGTGCAAAGGTTCAACTACCTTAAATACGACTACTTATATTATAACGATGCTTTTAACGTTTCCGACTCTGCTTGGACTGTCCGTAATTCGTTACTTGACAGAGTGTCTACCACCACGATACAAACCCCTGCCATCATACTGCCCACCGACGAGGCACTGAAGGCATTCCTCTTAGCCTCCGACAATCCTCTTTGGCAGTTCGGCATCAACAAGGACAACTATTACGACATGCTTATGTCCTTGCCGCGTGAGGTGTTGCAACCCTTTGTCAAAGAGTGGTTCCGCACATCATTCACCGACGTGTTGCCGAGTCGTTATAGCAATATGCGCAGTGCCAAGGGGCACCAGTTGTTAGCCGGTGTCACCACCCCCGAAGCCTACAAGCTTGCGGTGCAGCAAGTCATTCCCGCTGTTGACGGTATTATTGTAGTAGTTGATGCTGTGCCAAATGCCGAGGACTTGCGCAACGAACTTACTTTTGTCAAGCTTGCTGGCCAAGTAGCTGGTGCTTCACTGACCGCAAACGACCGTTACGAATACAATACTAACGCTGCCCCATTCTCTACCGATTACCAGCGTGAGATGCACAACAAGTCATTTACCATGTTTGTGCCTGCCGATGCGGGACTGAAACAGTACGGATTGGTTGATCCTATTAGCATGGCTTCAAACAACCGCACTTCGTGGCGCTATTGGTCATTAACCCCCCAAAGTATCAGCTATAATGGAGATGGTCAAATAGCCGTGGCGGCAAAAGCCTATCGCTATGACTACAACAAAGTACGCAACACCGAGACAGACAGACCGCTGAGTGCGATGTATTCAAGTAATGCCAACGAAAATTGTGCTAATGGCAACTATGGACCTATAAAACGCCAATTGTTGACCGATATGCTCGACCAGCACATTGTGCTGCAAGATGTGAATAGTTTGCTCAACACCCAGCGGCACTGGTATCTTTCGCGCAGCGGTATGCCCATCTACATGAAGGAGCACACCAACACCAACATCGTGGTAAATGGTGGTATGCAAATCGACCTCAATGAGAAAGATGTTGCCGACAAACACGATTGCACCTTGCAGCTTGTAGGCCAAAACGACACGGGTACAAGCGTCTTCATAGACCGCCCCATGCAGCCAACCACCCAAAATGTGTACCAACGTATTCAGTCCAACGATGCCTTCAGCACGTTCTTTGAATATGCCGAGGCATTGAACAATGCCTACACTCTGAAAAATATGCTATTTGGTAATGAGGCGTCGGAGGCTCTGAGCCGGAAGTACACAATCTTTGCCGACCGCAGCGGCAGCTATGCACGTTATGGCAATGCTAACACCATGTTGGTCAACTTCTTCCATAACTTCAATTACACCATCTTCGTGCCTACCAACGAGGGTATGCAAAAAGCCGTCGAAGCAGGTCTGCCCACCATCGAGAGCATCGAGCAATTTGTCGAAAAGAGTTCGGACGACAACGGCCAACTGCCCGACGACAAACGCGAGCAAGCTCAAGCCATGTACTTCACGCTGCTCAACTTCCTGAAGTACCACTTCTGCGACAAGTCCTACTTCCTCGAACCCGACCTTGAAAGCGGCGACACCGAACAGACTACTACCGCTTGCATCGATGCCAGCAACCAACAGGCTCTGACAGCAGACATCCAAAGTGGCAATGGCATGCTGATGGTGCGCGATGCCAGCAATTATTACAAAGCTGTAAAGCCCGACCTTGCAAACATCATTGCACGTGATGCGGAATTTAACGCCGAACCTACGAGGGCTAAATATATTCTGTCAGCCTCAAACGTGGTGCTGCATGGCATAGACAATGCCGATTACCTGCTCTTTGACAACACACTCAATGGCGATTTTACGCGTGCATGGCGCACACCATCTGCCGCCCGCAAGTTTGTGAAGAAATATGGCAAGTAGGTATCTCGCACTCTGACAACGTACCGCTTTCCACCTACCGCGTACAGCGACAAGTTAAAAGACTAAGCTTTTCATTTGTCATTGTACGCGGTTTGCATTACCTTTGCATCAACAAATACACGAAACAACCACAAAACAAACATATCACGCAATGAATTTTGTAGAAGAACTCAAATGGCGCGGCATGCTTCACCAGATGATGCCAGGCACAGACGAACTCCTTGAAAAGGGAATGACTACAGCATACGTTGGCATAGACCCTACTGCCGACTCGCTGCACATCGGACACCTCTGTTCTGTCATGATGCTTCGCCACTTTCAGCGTGCTGGCCACAAGCCATTAGCACTCGTAGGCGGTGCCACAGGTATGATTGGCGACCCCTCAGGCAAAAGCGCTGAGCGTAACCTCCTTACCGAGGATATACTGCGCCACAATGTGGCCTGCATCAAAAAGCAGTTGTCACACTTCCTCGACTTCGACTCTGACGCACCCAATGCGGCAGAACTTGTCAACAACTACGACTGGATGAAAGACTTCTCCTTCCTCGACTTTGCACGCGAGGTGGGCAAGCACATCACCGTCAACTATATGATGGCCAAGGATAGCGTAAAGAAGCGTCTTAACGGCGAGGCACGCGATGGCTTGTCATTCACCGAATTTACCTACCAGCTATTGCAGGGTTACGACTTCCTCCACCTCTACGAAACCAAGAACTGCAAGTTGCAAATGGGCGGTTCCGACCAGTGGGGCAACATCACCACCGGTACCGAACTGATACGCCGTACCCTCGGTGCTGAGGCCGATGCCTATGCTTTAACCTGTCCGCTCATCACCAAGGCCGACGGCAAGAAGTTTGGCAAGACAGAGCAGGGCAACGTATGGCTCGACCGTCGTTACACCACTCCCTACAAGTTCTACCAGTTCTGGCTCAATGTGGGCGACGAGGAGGCAGAGCGCTACATCAAGATTTTCACCTCGCTCGAGCACGACGAGATAGACTCCCTTATAGCCGAGCACCGCGCCGACCCGGGCCGCCGCTTGCTGCAAAAGCGCCTTGGCGAGGAAGTTACCTGCATGGTACACAGCCGCGCCGACTACGAAATGGCCCTCGAAGCTTCAAACATACTCTTCGGCAAGGCCACTAAAGACAGCCTGTTGAAGCTCGACGAGGAAACCTTCCTCAGTGTGTTCGACGGCGTGCCACACTTCGAGGTGAGCCGCGACCAGGCAGTAGGCGTAAAGGCCGTAGACCTCTTTGCTGAGGCCACCAAGTGTTTTGCCTCAAAGGGCGAGATGCGCAAGCTCACCCAGGGCGGTGGCGTAAGTCTTAACAAGGAGAAACTCGCCGCCTTCGACCAGGAAATCAAGGCCGAGGACCTTATCGACGGCAAATACCTCCTCGTGCAGCGTGGCAAGAAGAACTACTTCCTCATCACCGTGAAGTAAGTCAACTCACAACCGGCCCCTCGCAGGCCGGTCACCCTACCAACAACCCCCAACGGGCTGCATCAAGTGTGCAACCTGTTGGGGGGGTGTTTTGTTAACATACGTGACGCACGATTGCTCTTTTTGGCCAATTAGTATATGCAGTCTAAAAAAATATAATTACTTTTGCAAGCAACGGAACATTATGTAGCGAGGCCTAACAAATACCTAACTCAAGTTTCGGATTTAGCAAGGGCGGGCTGAAAGCCCAATGGAGCACATAGCCCA